>ERZ894220.187-NODE-187-length-72999-cov-38.4812_pt1 | contig 72999 bp, 98 predicted proteins | sample MGYA00380292_ERZ894220 | MGnify/ENA primary metagenome ERZ894220 (study PRJEB32331, sample SAMN06328446) | human gut metagenome | biome: human gut microbiome; feature: stool | host: Homo sapiens | collected 2014-12-05 ... | reverse complement strand
ATTATAAATGAAGCAAACTTTGCCCTTATTGATTATGTATTTAAACATAAAGAAACCACCCTTGCCAGCACAGCAAGCGGTATAATCCAATCAACAAAACGCTCGAAGCGCTCTAAACGTTCCATTGCATCATAGCAAGCAGTCGGCAGAACATCCAGTGCGGTAAGTCTTCCGACTGCTTAATCAATATGTCTAATTGTTCATTCATAGCTATATTTTAGGCACATGTAAGACCATATTTTATTATCTCCCGGCATCCAATCCTCGTCGTCAAACCAAAAGGCATACGCCGCTTCAATAATATCCTCTCCGTCCAAAACCTTGCACAGATCTGCCCAAAAAGCATTAAAGGCTACGTATTTATCCCAACGTGTGCATCCCGACGGGAAATTCTTGTTCTTGGTGGCTTCCTCTATCTGATCTACCGTCCAATATCCACCCTTGTGTTCGTTGCCTTCCTTGTCTGTGTATTCCATATCGGCAACATCGTGCATGGCAAACTCCTCGTTGTAATGGCATCCGCTCATGGCACCGTACAGCTTCCTCAACGCCAGCCAATACTTTTTAGGCTCTTTCTCTTTCATCGGCTCCAGCACATCCGAAAGGATGCGGGTGCTCTCTATCATTACAGCTTCACCCTTGCCTTTGCCGTACTTTTCTATCAATTCATAAATAGTCATAATCTTTTCCCTTTCTTTTAATTAAGTAGTATGTTTCTTATCTGAATATCCTGCTTGCACCTCTTAGCAACACCTCAAAAATGGCGTCCCCGGTAAGGTTTGCTCCCACCTCCCGCCAAAAATTGGGCTTGCTTTGCTTTCTAATTATTTGAAGCAGCAGGTCCTGCTGGCGAAGGTGATGTTCGTTGTTCTTTTCAATGTCTTTTTGTAAAAGTAAAAGAGCCTTGACACCGTCATCCTTGCAGTTACCTATACACTCGTTTAGGTATTTGTCCATGCAATACTTCATGATCTTCTTGTTGCCCATATTGTTATTTCTTTCCGCATGACGGGCATTTAACCGTCTTTGCGGGCTTTGGTTTTACAATTACAAATCTTCCCATAACCGATCGTATTTTTTGTTTATATAAGCCAAAAGCAAATCAATCCATAGTGCGGCCAAAGCGCACAGAAAAGAAACAAGGATGCAACGAATAACCGGACCTCCGCATGCAATGCTGTAAGCCAGCGTGAGCCAAAAGCTGATACACTTGCTGCATTTCAGCTTCCCTGATAAGCGTCCTATCTTTCCCGGGTTTACCGGAACAAGTCTTTTCAAAACACCTGATATGGCGTCAAAAAGTCCCAAATAGATGAACAGGCATACGGAAACGGTTATTATCATTGCATCCCCAATCATACACTACTTGTTTTTGGATGATTTGGTTTCGTTTGCTAAGCTTTCATCTTCACCAAGCAATGCAGCTACGGCAGGCGCAGGAGCAGGGCTTGTGACAGTCAGGCCGAACTCTATTTCCACCGCATTTGTTTTCGTGCAGCAGTCTTGTACGTTGGTAGGACTTACCAGCACATTAGGCGTAACGGTAAGCGTTGCGGATGTGGGTACTGTGGTTGAATAGAACGGTACGGTAATTGAAGTGAACACTGTATCCGTCTGCGGGCATACGTCACAATTGTTGCATCCGCATACGTATGGCAGATAACTTACCGAACCTACCAATTGGATAGACAGCGAATAAAGGTTTCCGCCTAAAGAATCAATAGACTTTAAAACGGCCCTCATGGTCCCGCTCAAAGGATATTGGGCGGTGATACAGATGTTCCGGTTACGACACAGATAATGAATCAGGTCAATGTAATACATTATTGGGGATGGTGTCGTAGTCCCTGTGGCTACGGGGACAAGCTCCAATACGGAGGTTTGTCCCGATTTGTTTTTACAACAGCTCATAATGAATCGTTTTTTTATTAATGTTATTCAGCAACGGGTTCCTCTGCTGATTGAGGATATTTCTTTGGGTCTGCAACTTGGTGATTCAACTCTTTGGCAGGCACAGGTGCATTTGCTTTCAATAGCACATCAAGTTTTGCTTCAATGTTTATCAACCGTTGTTCCGTAGCTATCAGGAACTTATTGTTTGATACTGCTATCTCGTAAATGGCTTGTATGTATTCGTTCATATTGTTTTGTTATTTAAAATATTTGATGATTTGATTTTTTACAAACAGGTTGTCTTTCCATTTAGGAACGCACTCTGTCAGCTTTTGGGCTGTCACCGCTCTTCCCTCGGCAGCATGTTCGTTTACAAAGTTCTGCAATGCCTTTGAGGCTGCATCCGCTTCTTCCTGCGTATCGGCATATACTTTAAAATTTATTTCAAATCCTTTCATAGTGCATTTGTTTTAATTACAACGGAGGCAGAGGCGGTGATACTGGAGCAGCACCCGAAGGCGGCATTCCACCTCCTTTTTTCAGGCTTTTCAAAAACTCTATACCTTGCATGATATCGTTCTGATTTTCTTTCACCCAACCGAATATCGTTCCGGCAGTATCCCTTACCTGTTGCATGGTTGTGGGAGGAACAATATCAAACGTAGGCAGCTCTTCCATGTCCTTAGCGAGAAAATCATACAGCTTCTCCGCTTCCTCTACGTTTCCTTTGGCTATCATCAGAGTTTGCATTTTCAGTGCAACCTTACTGGTAGGCTTTATCATTTTCAGCATTTCCATATTGTATTTTTTCTTTCTCCAAAACATAAGTAGCAATGTTTTTTGTAAAAAGGGAAAGGCTTAGTGCGCCCTTCCCCGATACCGAAATGCAATTAGCCGTTGCAAGGACATCCGCAAGGCTGCGGTGCGCTGTACAATGCTACGGGCTGCGGACACATCTGTGAGCGACCAGTCAAACGGTCAGCCACGATCTGTGCTTCTGCCTGTGCGTATGCGCTTGCTCCTGCTCCCGCCAAAGCGTTAGCCGTAGCGCCTGTCTGAACATTTACGTAGTCAATCATGCGAGGTTGCTGATTTACACGTTCTGCGCGTTCTGCAATAGCCAGTTGAGCCAGTCGGTCAATGTCTCTTTGGTTAGCTTTGCTTCCCTGTGCGGCATAAACGCCACCGAAAATCCAAGCTCCGATACCAGTTAACAAGGCTGCACTACCGATAGTAATAGCTGCAATTGATGTTCCGCTGGGTCTCTTTGCTGTTTTTTCAGCCACCATGAAGTGTTCGTAGGAACTCATGTCGGTTCCGTCGGACATGGCTTTCATTGCCATTAAATCTTCTGCTGTCATAGTCATAAAATATTTATTGTTTCAAGGCAGCCCGATGTAGGCTGCATGACAAAGGACGACAGAATCAATGTGCTATTATAGAAGAAACGAGCGGGTTATGGGCAAGTTCGGAGCTAATTTCGTGCAGGCAGTTTTTTACGCTCCACTTGTTTATCTTTACATCAAAATGGTTGCGTATCCTGTTTACCGACTGACGGGGTATCTTAGTTTGACGGGATATTTCCTCGTCCGTTAAAAACTGCGATAAGAAGTACACCAAAAGATAGCGCGCGTCTACGCATTCTTCTTTTTTACTGTCTATCAGTTCCAATTCTCCAACCCCTGTATGCCTGCATACCGTAGACATCATAATCTGATACAAATCTCCTGTTTTCATATTATTCTGCTTTAAAACATGTAATTATTAAAAACAAAAATCACAACCCGGCGTTATTAAACTCGAAAGCCTCGTAACAACTCGGATTGTGATTGTTGTCTCTTGTGTTCGTTTCGCAGACAGAGAACAAGAGATAGGGGCTTTCTTTCTACTCTAAGCCCCGAAAGAGCGTCAGCTAAAGCCAACTTCTACACTTATTTCTTTTTTATCCTTATGGCAAGCCAAATAACGGCCAATGCGACACATGCAATGTTTAGCATCATGCTCGCACCTCCGTAATTGATTTTAAACCGTTCCCACCATGATAGTTTCCTTTCCACAGGATAGGGCTTTGGCACTTCAATTCTTCTTATCTTTTCAATGAAGTAAGGTATCTTGACCGTCACCGTAGATTGGGGATAGATGCCTAATGAGTGGTTCAATATCCCCTTATTCCAAGACGCATAACTATAAGCATACGGGTTATGCAGGAATGACACAGTATCGCGGGTAGATACGCTGTCTTTATAAGGTATCAGCTTCTCCTGAAACGTTGTATCGTGGTAGACTATACTGTCAAGCACTTTGGTTTCAACAGGCACATAGATCGTCCTCGTTCGGCACGAAGCAAACACGAACACCAGCAGCATAGCCAGCAATCCAACAGACGCCCAAAACAATAGATTTCTTAGTTCTTTCATGGCAAATAGTTTATAAGTTACGAAATAGAGGAATCTTCATTTTTCCACTCCCTGCTATTCAGGATGCTACCAAGTTCTCTACTGTTATGTTCGTAAACCGTTAGTTTATCTTCGTCAGTTAACACAGGGGACACGAAGTCATAATGAAGAATAACCTTACTTCCGTTCACACTCTTACGCGCATGCTCAGGTACTACTATTCCCTTTTGCAAACACCATTCTACTGTTACAATTACATATTTCATCCGTTTAATCTTTTAGTCCAAATTTCATTTAACTTTATCTTCTCTTGCTCTATTTCATCAGGAGTGAGAGATTTATCGTAGAGGGCGAAGTAGTAGATAGCAACATTAGAAAACTCCTGACATCTACCTAAACTTAGATTATATGCATTCGCTCCTAAACTCAAAATATTTGTATCTGATGCGTCTCCTGCTATGATATTTCTATCATTATAGGCGGTCTTACTTTGATATATTATTTGATTTGAGTTAAACGAATCAACTGCATTATCTTTTCCAAAAGAATATAAAGCCTTACTACCATTAGCAGTAACTCTTTCAATAACAAAAGCACCAAAACTTCCTATATTATCAGGATAAGTACGTTTGGAAGCAACAGCAGAAGAGTTGTTCGTATTAATTATTTCTCTCCTGCATATCACTGTATAATCCGTTTGCATCGGCATATTGTCACATACAGCATAATCATCTACACCATCGAATACAAGAGAACCTGCGTTGTCAGGAAGAAATTCAACAGTAACATCACTAATATCTTCAAAACTTATTAATCTAAAATCTCTAATGATAGCCTTACTGGAGCTATTTATAGGAGTAATGTTGTATTTGTATGCAGGAATAGTATGTATGCCGTTTGTTAATTTGCTTATAACAACAGGATAAACAGAAGTTTCGCCATTAAATTCGTTTCTATTAACCAAAACATTTGAGTTATTAGGGATACCGCTAACTTTAATTTTAAAAGCAGGGATTGTTCCTGATAATACTTCTCCCACTCTGCCTTCTATCCCTTTGGATTCCGATATTGGATTACCTTTTGCAAATATCTTAAACGTGTTTTGATTGACATAGCTTATGCTCGATCCTATATAGTTTGTCCTATCATAAACATATTTCCCAAATCCACTACTTCCAGCAAACGCAAAGTTCTTCAGTACAAGTTCATGCCCCTTGTAACCCTTTATCGAAGCAGGAGGATTATCATTGCTGTATCCTGACATAAGCCAAGCGTCAACAAGGGACTTGTGAAACAAATTCCCCGAACCCTTAGCGCTTGCAGAACCGACACCCGGCAGACGTATGGTGTCAATGCCGATGCTCTGAATTGCGACTTTGTTTAGTTCGATATTATTCATTGCCCTATTTTTTTAGCCTCCAACACTTCCGTAAACGATTCAACCGACACATTAACCCCTGCCGGGACATCTACATTGAAAATCAAGTTGGCACTACCGTTGTACGGGCCATAGCCGCCTACGTAGATTGCATCCATGCCGTCAATGTTGGCATAGATATTTAGCGCACCTGCTTCTTCTCTCTTCACCTGTATGGTAACAGGGCCTTCGGATGCGAAAGATGCTACGTACTTGTTTTCCTCGTTTTTGCTGAATGATAAATCTGTTGCTGCCATAATGCTTTTATTTAATTGTTAATAATTATCCTTTGAAATATATGACTTTACCCTTTGTTCCGTCATTACGCATATCAAGATGCACCCACGTAACATCCTGCTCCAGTCTGACAGGATACGGAAGAAGTATTTGGTTTGCCTTAATCCAGTTACGGACCTCAAGATCCGTCATACCTTTTACATCGAAATCAATGCCCGTACCTTGTATGTGTGCCGATACGTACACTTTTTCAAGCCTTGTCTTTTCTGCAACAAGCTGGCAGACATTGCATCTTAACCCTCGTTGTGTCACATTACCGCCTACCTGCCAATTATTCACATAGATAGGCTTGCCAAGTTTCTCCCTGATAACAAGCAGTGTTTCCAACAGGCGGTTATCGAAGAACTGCCAAGCGTTATCACCGAACTTCTCGTACACGTGTCGGCATACAAGTTCCTGAATGTCGAAGTAGTCTTTAATATTCATTTCTTTTCCTCCTTATAAATTAATAGCCGCTTGGTGGTTTGCGATTACCACACCCTCTTACATCACAACGTTTCACCTCGGCTTCTTTTAATTTCAACTCTGTTTCATGTCGCTTGTGAATCTCATCCAGCTTGGCCGATTGCTCTTTACGAAGTTCAGCATAAAGAGTATCTATTTTTGAATCACGTTCAGCCAATCGTTTTTCTAACCAATCCACTTGTTTGCGTTCGTTCTCGTTCTCCGCAGCATCCGCGGCTGCATCTTCTTTTCTGGCATTAGTTTTACGGTTCACCCAAAAGGTGATAGCCCACGTGATAGTAGAACTTCCTCCTATTGCCCCCAGTATTGCCAACCAGTCATTAAGCCCCATTTCTATTATTTTTATCTTTACATTTATTACAAAAATTGTATCTTTGTGTCACGTACAAACTGTAAGCGTAAATTTTATTAATCAGGCAGACTTTAGTTATCAAGATTACTGTTCGTATTGCTCGTCTGCCTTGCCCGCCTTATTCGTGAGAACATGGCGGGTTTTTATAATATATCTTTTAATACGTTTCATTTCGTTTCTATATTAATTTCTTTATCTTTGCAGACAGCATCAATAAACTAACTACTGTGCATCCCCGTTTGGCTCGTGAGAGTGGAACGGGGAATTTGCTTATTTGTTTCATCGTACTATCTGCAAGTTATATTCACTGTCTGAACATCCATAGTTACGAATGAACCTTTATTGTCAGAGGTAGCCTCAAAGACCAAATAAGAAGCGGTGCCGGACCTTAACAGGCTGCTGAAAACCAAATAGAACTCCTGATACTGTCCCTCGGTTGAAGAAGGCTCTATATATATCTGACTGATATTCTGCAAAGAACTATTTGCGGGTTGTCCGAACTGGCTGCTTTGATATGTTCCGGCCACAACAGAGCATCTTATTTTTATGGTCCCTTCTCCTGAAGAAGGCGTGAACGATGAGTTTTCAGGAATAATGTACATCCCCTTCGCCTTACGCTCTATCTTCATCCTTACACAAAAATATCTTGTGCCTGAAAAAGAGAAAGTAAGGTCGCTGTCTCTTGAATACCAAGTAGGATTAACCAACGTAAACGCCACATAGGTAAGGCTTGCCCGGCGGCTGAAATAGTTTACTATGCTAATCCTTTTGAAAAACGGAGTATCGCTGCCATTCCATGGAGCTACAATGCCCGTTCCGCCCTCGGCACTTCCACTTGAGCTTATTTTCTGAACACCCATACATACATACAGCGACCGCCCGACAAGCTGGCTTGTATTCTGCATTATCTGCGAAAGCTGGATCTTTATATATTCTGCCCAGTCGGTAACGTTTGCAATATCTTGCCCTGATATTTGTTTGTAAGTCGGAGCGTCCATTACATAAAAAGGCATACCCGTTTCCAAGTAGCATTCAACAACAAACCTATATCCGGAAGATGTCGTAAAAAAGTCCCTGAAATTAAAATCGGACCCCGAATTTATCATGCAAAAAGCAGTGAAGCTATCTTCATCAAACATATTCAGTTCCGACTTATAATTAGTTATGCCTGTTGTAAACGGCTGGACAGCCGCGGTATTGTACCCTTTGAAATCACCAAGTCGGTAAGGCTCACCCTGTCCGCCTCTCGGAAGCTGATATTCCCAGTTGGGGTAATTTGCTTGAGAAGGGTTTGTGGTAATTTCATAAGCCATTTTATTGAAATACACATATCCCGCCTTCAATGTTGGGGTAACCATTCCCCACATACACCCGTCCGCACGTGTAGGGTCTGTGCTATAATCAAGGTTGAAGTTTGTTGCCTTTCGGTAAGGTTTGTACTTGGCCCACTTGTTGATGTTAGCCCTCGTTTGGAAGAATGTTATCACCTCATTAGTGACACTTCCCCCCGCAGCGTTCAGTATGTCACGTATGTTACCTGCAAGGTTGACATTGGAATCAGGTACAATAGCCATATCATACCTCCTTCCGTATAATGGTGATACCACCAGTAACAGCAATAGACATATCACTGTCACCGTTAATCTCGTAGTCGCCATGTACGACCCTGTCCGCTTCATATAGGCTTTCATCTGCATAACAATTCCAATTAGAGGATTTTACCCCCCCCCTCGCAAGTTATTGATAACCAATAGATTACCAACTACCAACAAATCAACCTTTACCTTTTTCATGACACAACCCCTTCCTGATTAGTTACTTGAACACATCAAAGACACCCTCTATTGCAGTACGCAAGATGTACGGATAGTTCTCCGCATACTTCTTCAAGGCTACTGCCTGTTCTTTTGTGACCTTTGACTTGCCTGTCTTGTAGATTTCGCGGGCTACTTCCACCTCCCCCAATTCCTTAGACTGGGAGTATATCACGTTGGCAAACTGCTTAACCAATACGCCAATCTCACCGTCACCGTCTACGAATATCTTAGACTTTGAGCCGTCAATGTTTTCGATTTCTGCTTTGGCAAAGTCAATATCTCTCAACTCTTCTTTTTCTTTCTTATCTTCCATGATGATTATAGTTTAATGGTTGTACAATTACAATGAAACAGGCTGTGCGGTAGCTATCTTGGCTTTCGTGTCGGCAATAAAGGTATTGACAGCCGCGGTGATGTTGCACTGCTCCTGCTTGTCTCCCACGTTATGGTTGATGCTCAGGTTCTCGTTGCCGTAACTGTTGAAAGTAGCCACCTGTGAGCCGTCTTTCTTCACTGTGCCTGAATTGATATTACCTACAATGCCGTTGTTTATCTCGGCATCCGCTTCAATGTCATAGACCTTAGATTCGTCTACGGAGTTATTTACTCTTACTGTTGCTCTCACTAACTTTTCATAAGCCACTTTTTCTGCGGCGGTTGTTGATGTACTCATAACTTTTGTTTTTATTGGTTACTATTCTATTGTTATCATATTGTCATTTGCATCTACTTGCATCGATGCGATTTTCATTTGGGAAAGGCCGATTATTCCCAGTATCTCTATCCCGGTCTCACGCTCTATGCTGTTTCTCACGCCTGATATGTCGGTAATGAGGAACTGCGGAATATCTTTCCCGCCAAACCGCACAAGCGTATTGCAGTAATACACATCTTCCATTTCACCGCCAGCACCAACAAGAGAGCCGGGGTATTTGCGTCCTCTCACGATGTCGAACTTCTTTACCTTGTCCTCGGCAATAAGCCCAACACTCGCACCTGTATCAATAAGGAAGAAGCCTTTCTTCCCGTTTACCTCGGCTTCAATGATAAGCCGCTTGTCTGATAATGATTTGAACTTTTTCATGGTCTATTACATTAATAATTCTGTATATCTACTGTTTGAGATAGTGTTTGTCCATTGATTACGACAGTTACATTCACTTTCTTTGCTCCGTCAAAATTGGATATTTGAGAACCAAGATATGACTTACCGAAACTAAGGTAGGTATCGGCGTCAATGTACTCGTTGTAAGTAAATGTGTTTATAACAGATTCATACTGAGTATATATAGTAACCTTGATATTGGCCGATAATCTACTGTTGGTATTATTGTATATCTTGCAGTTTACAGATATTACCTTTGTTCCTGTGCTAATCTTAGTAGCGCTTAATTCTTTTAACTCTACTGGTGGCGCGTAATTCTTCAATGTAACCTCACCGTATGTGAATGTTAACGGCGTGAAGAAACCGGACGTAGGAGCCGTACTTGAACCTACATCCTTAACGCTCGAAACAAAGAGGAATGATTTATATTTTCCGGCAGCATGGCGAACCCTGTCAAATACGAATATAGCATTACCCGGATAATTGCCTATTGTTGGGTCATCAGCGACAGAAGCGTTACCAGTAGCCATATAAAACTCTGTACTACCAATCTTTAGCAGTCCGAGACATAAATAGCTATTTCTCCAATCACCAACTACACTACCTCCCGAATTAATATAATGGAGATCGGCTAATGTAAGGTTGTATTGCTGAGACGGTTGTACGTTAACAGGAACCGTTATTGAAAAGGCGGTTGTGCTGTCAGCCATCATTACAGCGTCATTATAAGGTAGATATGGTTGTACAGCTTCAGTATAATATCCCCTGAAGTCTTCAAGTCTTAGGGGTTCCGAAGTGCCACCGATTGGAGGTATATAGGCAAAATAAGGAGTACCACAATTTCCAGCAAGAGGCGAGCCGTTACGGACATAATCAGCCATGTAATTGACATTGTCCCAATACGGAACATTAGACAATCCCCAGTTTCTTGAACTGCGCTCATTATCGGTTACGTTAAAGTTTTTCGGGTATTTGAACGGCTTATACTTCGCCCATTCTCTAATATTTGTATCCGCCGTAAAAAAGCTTGGCGCATAATTGATATTAACATTACCCCCTGCATCCCTCAGCACCGCACCGATGTTGTTTGACAGGTTAATATTGGTATCGGGTATTATTGCCATTATGCTGCCCTCCTTTCCAGTTCGATAATACGGTTTTTCATATCCTCATTCTCGCGTTTTAATCTTTCTATCTCTGTTTCGTGTCTGCCAAAATCCTCTATCAAAAATCTTTGGAAATGCTTTGCGATGCTTACTGAAAAAGCGTATGCCGTAGTGGCATAGTCCATTGTAAGGCCTTTGTCGCTATCTCCTACAAGCTCATTCATCATAAGCTGCGTGTATTGGGCAGACCCTCCGATATTAATTCTGTCGTTTCGGTTATCTCGCCATGTGTAACGCCACAGCGGAGCATTAACCACATAATCAAGAGGAAGAATAAAGCGCTCTATGATATTTTTTTTAGTTTCGTCAGACCCGTACATCGTTATTCCGCCATAGGCGAGAATATCGCCGCTGCATGTTACTCGATTGCCACTTATTTGTAGCCATTGGGCAGCTGCTTTTCTGTTCGTATTGACAGTCCCTAACCATATCTCACTATTTGTATTAAAGCCTATTCCAAGAGGAATAGTACCTGATCGAACAATCGAATAGCAGCAATAGTTATCATTATTAGGAGCGCATGCGTTATAAGCAGCACTGTATGAATCATCAGCATAGTGATCAATACCTGCTGAGTACAAGTCAGACCTGATCCAATTTCCCGAAGTTATTTTACCAGAACAATACGTATCTCCATTTACACTAAGTTTGTAACTTGGCGATGTAGTGCCTATGCCGACGTTGCCGCCACCCATACACATGTGTATATCAATAGGAGAAGCTTGCTGTAACTGCAGAGGACCTACGTAATTATTTATCTCACTACCTCTTCCGCTATCATTTCCGTTGTTATCAGTCTCAATGCAGATATTAAGAAACTTAGCTCCTCCTGTTACATTGTTTGTGCCGTCAAAAGGCTTACTGAATATTGTGCGAGGGGTTTGCAGCTTGGTAGCGGAGTAGACATTACCGTCAGTTGTTGCTAAAGTATGTTGGTAATAATTATAATCATTAGTACCGAAAATAGAAGGGAGACCATCCAACGGGAAAAATACACCTGATGAGTATCTTGGGTATCCGTCACTGTTTATTCCGTCAGCGCAATACAACTGTATTTGCATATTACCTAATGCGTTAGGATGCCCAACTCCAACAAATAGAGTATCGGATGCGCCTGTATTAACATTATTATAACACCAACCTAATACCTTTCTTAAATAAACATTAGTATCATTAGAACCAAATTCATTGTAATAAGGGAAGCCAATTTGACGCATTACTCTATCTCCTACATTACCAAGATGTTTACCGTCCAACAAATCCGCATCCAGCCCTGAACCTGAACCGTCGTTGCCGGCATCCCATATCTTATTACCAAGTCTTGTTAATGTGCCATCTTTTGCGACGTTAAACAAAGCTCCAAGATTTACATCATCCTCATTTAGCACTCTGAATACAGAGCCATTATCGCCTGCGCCAAATGCTGTAACGCAATCATTTGTTATGGCTAATCCTCCAGTGTCATTAGGCGAGTCATAACCATTAGTCTGTATGTATAGAGCCTTAGTGTTGTTAGCAGCACTAATATCGTGCATAACAATACCACTAATACTTGCATCTCTATAACCTATGATATAAGCTGCACCTGAATTAGCAGAAGACCTACCATAAATATCAGAATCATTTGACATTAGCAATGTTCCTGTCATCGTATCCCCTGCCTTGTTGACAAAAAATTCGTTACACTCACTCTTGCTGTATACTGTTGTGTTTATCTCGTGCTTCGTATAAGCATCCGTAATCCCATATCCCCCCAGCGTAGTAGGATGAGAGGACAACTCATCAAACGAATAACTCGGCTTGTTCGGCTGCTTGGCCCAAGAATACACGTCACTTGCTGGCAATGTGGTGGGGTAATTAGGCAATGTAATAAGCTTTGTTTCCTCGTTCGGGGAATAGGTTGTTCCGTTAAGTATAATCCCGTCTACCGAACCACCGCCAACACCGCCTATTACGCTTAATACACCACCCTCTTTGGACAATGTGGTATTGTCAATCGGAAGCGCATCAAGAATGGTGGATGCCGTATGACTGCCTTGTGCGTACATGGTAAGACTACCCGTCAAAATCAAATCACCGTCTAACTCAACAACTCCGTCAGAATGCTTCTTCACAAGTATATCACCGATATTTAAGCCGTTTATGAATGACTTGATACCTGTAATGTCCTGTGCACCTGATTTGGTTACGTAATCGGATAATAGTCCGGATATGTCGTTTTTGGTGTAGGCGTCTGTGATGCCATAACCTGCAAGGGTGGTGGCCTTATCCGCCTTAACGGAGAGTAATTCAGCTAACGTGCTTGTCTGCGTCTGACCTGCAAGGAATGATTCAAGCTCTTTCCATTTATTGATGATGCCGTCAGTATCAGTACCCTCCAAGAAGTTATCTACCTTAGCGGACAATTGAGACAAGGACGATGAAGTAGCATAACCGCCAAGTGTGTTATTAACCCATTGCTCCGTAGCATAACCGCTTAATGAAGGATAGTTAGGCAAGGTGATTATTCCGTCCTCATTAGGAGTGTAAGTATCACCGTTAACCACTATACCATTGGCAGTACCCTTTCCACCTGTTGCGACAAGCTTTCCGTCAACCCACTGTATTGTCACACCGTCTATTGGGAGACCTTCGTAGATTGAAGGGACTTGGACATCTGCGCCTGCGTACATGGTTACTCCGTAGGCGGTAACAACGGGGAATTTTGAATAAGCGTACTTAGCCCCACTTTCATCTTCTTTGAATTGCCAGATATTCTTTATTGCTGCAAATCCATCCAACATCATTTGTTGGGTTCTGTTATACGACTGCGTGAGGGAAGTAGTCATATCATTAAGAACAGAAAGCAAGTTTATATCCTTATTGGCGGATATAACCTCTTCTTTCAATTCTTGAGTGTTTCCCTTAATCTTCTCATTGCCTACTGTAATAGACTGAATGTATTTAAAATCTATCTTGGTAACAAGCTTTATTACACGAGTAGAGAAAGAATATCCTCCATTTACATAGGTAATTTTCCGGCCTATTGATAAATCAGGGTTATTCTCACTAAATGATATTGGGTTAGATGAAAACTGATAATTGTTTAGATCAGAAGATAGACGTGATATCTCCTTATTCATTTCCGATTCAAGCTCCAAATAGGCAGAACCTGTATATTCTTCCGGCATGCGGATGTTGAATAAGATAATCTCATCACCATTATTAGGGATGAGTGACGTTATAGCAGGTATGATATACGTCCCTTCCTCCTTAAACTTGATTTCATAATCCCCAGGAGTAAGGATAACACTTGTACCGTCAGCACTTGATACCGTTTCCGCTTTGTCATGATAAATAAGCTCAAATTCCCTTCCTTGAAGAGCGCCGGATTCAAAATGAACAGACAAGGCTTTTCCTGAAATCAACATACCTTCTGGGTTGTCCTTGCTGTAAATAGTGTTGTTTAAGACAAATCCCGGTACTTTGAAATACCATATTGAATATTGGTCGTATATAGGATTGCCTTCATTATCAGTACCTACCTGAACTTTTTCCCCATCTTCCCCGATAGTCCACATAAGACGCACACGCACATCGGATATTTCTAAAGATGAAGAAGGATAGACATTGTCGAATATTAATATCTTTTGAAATATTTCTCCTTGCTTTAAATCAGGACGAATATCTTTGTACCCATTAGGATATTTAACAGGATCAAGAGTGAGACGTTTGTTTACCAAATTATTGACATTAGCCCCTTCATAGTCCTGAACGATATTCCTTGTAGATCCAAAGGCGTAAAAACGAGTATAATACCCCTCCTTACCGACTGTAACGGTCGGTACTGTAATGTTCTTGCCAACTTCAAGCCTAACGGCAATTCCATGTTCTGCTTTAGACAAATGAATTACCTTGTTAGCTTTATCTATCCACCATTCAGTCTCAAAAGCATTAGCTATACTATTCAGGGAAGAATAGATATCAACCGACTGAAAAGACAATGTAGCGGAGGCAGAAAGTGACGCATCAACCGTATAAGTCCAAGTCTCACCTGTCTCATTTTTAATCGCCTTACAAATTGACGACATAAAGTTTGCTGGATTATCCGTTAAAGTCCAATCCGGTTCACGACCTATTATTACATCATCGGAAGAATAAGTGTACATGAAAAATGAGACTTTAGCCCAATACATAACCACAGACTTAAACAAAGGCTGGTAGGAAAACTCTTCCTCGCTCTTCTGTATGGGAGAATATGGCTCAAGAAGAGAATACTTTTCACCGCCATATTCAATATAAGCCCCCATAGGTAATATATCTGATTTATCCGAATTCCATGACAAAACAATATGGTCGGACTGCATGAGTTCTTCCACATGTTCGCAAGATTCAGTTATAGGAACTGATAATAATATTTTTCCAGATATGTCTTTGATGTCTATCATAACGACATCAAATTTCGGGTATAAAAAAAAGAAGCCCTAAAAATTAGAGCTTCCAAACGTGACATCAGAAAGGAGGTCACAAATTAGGTTCTATTGGCAGGATTTGGCTCGCAAAACTTCATCGAAACTTTGCCAAAACTACGATATGCACTTTGCGCATAGGTAATATTTTTCCCAAGATAAATCAGATGATAAATCTCATTGCTATTATCGGGAATTTGAATATCAACTGCACCTTTGTACAATTCTTCAAAGAAAGATTTTTTCTTTGTTTGATAATCAGTTTGAGAACTTCCTTCAATAGTGAACGACAAGGTTATTTCTCGTTCATCCAATTTAGGATTGGCGATAATTACCTGTTTTCCATGTTCCAACCGGGATTTATTTTCAATAAAATCTTTCATAGGGGAAGAAGCTCCGATTGCATCAAGGAAGCCACGACCCATTCTCACACCCCATGTGGTATAAGCATCTTTTCCGTTTATCAACAACTCATTCATAATTTATAAATTTGATGTATTCTTTTTTACTTCTGCAATATCCGCCTTAATCTCTTTCAGATACTTAGCAGAGTTTCCTGTATTCTCTGAAATTTGTACAAGTTCAAGATAAGATTGAGCTATCAAATCTCGTGTCTCATCCGCTATATTTCTTGTTTCAATATCAACAGAAAGAACGGCATCCGTTTTGGCAGTTAATAGATTAAGTGATTGAGATTGATTGATGTTTTGCTGTTTAATTTCTTCCACCCCTATCCTTTGTGCATTAAGTTGCCCATTCAATACATCCACACTATCTTGAGAAGCGGCTACGGAATATCCCATAGTTGGAGATTGTTGAGTTCTTTCAATATCCGTATTCCAGCCAAAAGCGTTCATTAGCTTGTCACGTTCAATAAGCAAGCTATCGGCCAACTGCTGTTGCATATCACGAAGCTGTTGAACTTCATTGTCAGAAAGGCCATCTTCGCCATACTTCGCCCAAGTATCATATAGCTCTTTTATTTTGTCTTTGTATTCATTTGCAATAAGAGATTTAAAAATTGCATTTTGCAAATGCTTCTCAAAGTTATCGGCAAAATCCTCATTAGTGCTATCCAAATCAGAAAGTAAATCAGCATATCCGTTTTTAAATTCGTCAAAACTCATTCCTGTGATAGCCTCTTTTTCCTTTTCTGCAATCTCAGTAAGCTGATCTCCATAATCAGCAATATTTTGCAAGTAAGTAACAAAATCCTTATTAACAGTGTCTAAAACAGAAACGAGCTTTTCATCAGTAAGTATCTTTTCTATTTTTTCAGAAGATAAGTCCCAAAGCTGCCATTCCGCCGTTATCTTTTCTCCTGCAAGATCCGATATCCTTTTAAAATCTTCCGGAGAAAGACGTTCCGCAATACGATATCCCAATGAGTGGGACCCGATACTTGCCCCACTTGATGCAAGCTGTTTAATCAATTGGCGCTGTCTACTTATTTGGATATTAACAAGCTGCTCGGCTTCTTCCGCAGCTTTCATGGCTTCCGTACCATAGTTAATATCAATGTATTCCATTTTTTTATTTATGAGTTCATCCCAAATAGTTATAAGGTGTTCGTATTGGGCTTTCATTTTCTCATAACCGGAATAATCCGCGCCGAACATCCCTTCAAGGGCAGACACCATAGAGGAAATTCCGCCAACCGCACTCATCGCACCACCAACTATATCACCTGACATAATCTGACCGACACCTGATGCAGTCTGCCCAAGACCGCTAAGCGCATTAACAGCTCCAGTAATTTTACTATCATCAAAACCGAATATATTGGCAATGTTAGATCCAAATTCGCTTAATGCAGGTGCAAACGATGTTATAGCATTCCCTATATCAGTAGCGCCTTGTGCTATTTTCTGAGAATCATTTCCCGCACTTTTTATTGCTTTAACACCTTTCTCTAAATCCAAAATAAACGATTTCCAAGGAGATTTTCCTTTCAACTCATCTTTTAATCCCTTGATTGCATCTGTAACATCCTTGATGGATATTTCTCCTTTTTCAATCTTTTCAATATCTTTATCAGTAAATCCTATTGATTTTAACTCATCAAAAGTTACATTTGTTCCGTCACTTTCTTTTGTGCCAGACATATATTTAACAAGTGTTTCATACTTGTCTATAATATCTTGAATAGCAGAAACAGACTTATTACTGGCATCTTCAAATAAGTCAGCCATAGCCTTTGTTGACTTTCCGTATTGCTCATCCAACTGTTCAAGAACCTTATTTTTTTCAGCTTCCAACATGGCAGCATCCCCAGCAGTAGCAGCCATTTCTATGTCTTTATTGTATTTTTCAATAATAGCCTTTCTTTTTTGCTGAAAATTACCGTATTTTATCAAGTATTCATTCCACGCCTCCTCCTGTTGCTTTATAGGGGTCTGCTTTTGTTTTTCTAAAATATATTTGTATAAAGTATCAAATGCAGACGTATCAACTGATACAGAAGAAGCGTCAAAAGTTTGCATTTTATAGCTCTTATCTTTGGATGATTTAGCTTTTTCCTCTGCATCAAATATTTGCCTTTGAATATCTACTACTTTGTTGATATAATCTTGTTTCTGTCTTTCAATGGCTTGCAATTCCTTCTTGTTATTAAGTTCACGTTGTGCTTGTTCTTTGTTGAATCCATCTTTCATGGCATCTATACGAGCCTGTTCCACTTGATTTTCTAAGTCTACCTCTAATCGGATACGCTCACGACTGCCTTTTCTTCGGAGTTTGGATAGCTGTTCTTGTAGTTTGAGTTGATTGTTTAATTGATTACTACCATTAGCCAATGAACTTCCGCTCTCATCTCCCGTTAACGCCACAATATCTATTGACTTAGCCAATTCCTTATTTGCCTTTTCCAACAGAACGACTGCTTTTCTGTTCCTATTCAAGGCCTCAGTTCTACGATTGTATTCGGCTGCATCCTCTGTTAATCCTTCAACTGTCTGTGTCACTGCTCCTGCAGAAGTATTCATTACAGTTGTTCTTCTTTCGGTGGCTTTACCACTATTAGTTTTTTCCTTATTCCTATTAGTCCAATTGGCATCTGCATTTATGGCTTTCTGCAACTGGTATATTCTGTTGTAGTTCTCTTCTATTATCTTCATTGCTGCCCTTGCTTGCGCAGCTTTCAAAATATTTTCTGTCAGAGACTTGTATGCGGAAGCGGCATTGCCTGCCAAAATAGCCTCGTTGGATAGGTTGCCAAAATAAGAAGGGTATTTTTTTTGTAGTTCATCTGCAGCTTTATTCCTTTCTTCTAAAGACCTCTTATGATTTTGGGTAATCTCATACAAAGTATCCAATTCTACACGTTCTTTTGCAGAATTTTTTGCACCTTCTGACATTATTTTACTAAGATTCTGTTGATAAGAGGCTACATCTTGTAAGGCATCTTTTGCCTTGAATAGCCCAGCTACCCAATCAACAACCTTATCACCGTATAAAGTGAGAAGAGTAATACCAACTGTTAAGGCTGTTTGCCAACTAAATATAGAAGAAACGACCTGTTTCCACACCGGAACAGCTTTCTGACCACTATTCTTTAGTTTGTCATACTGCACTTTCGCCCGTTTTATTTCATCTACCAATATTGGAATATTATTAGATATTGCAGAAAAGAAAGTTCTTGCACCATAAGCCAACGAAGGGAGTTCTCTGCCTATTTGTTGAATACTAATATCTAAACCGTTCCAACTACTGGCATAATTTCCTATGTTTCTTTGATGATTTCCAATAGACGCATCAAGTTGCCTTATCTTAGCATCAGCCTGATTTATAGAAGCAAGAAGTTCCTTACCAAATGGAGATCTTCGTTCCTCTTCTGTTAATTCACGATAGGTCTGTCTCATTCTTGACAAAGATTGTGAAAGCCCATTCATGGAAGTAGTAGCAGCATTATCTAATTTGGCATTACTATTTAAACTTTGCCTTACTTCTGCCAACGCTGTTTTATGGGTTAACAAAGAGTTATTTAATTGCTCAAGTCTTTGTTGCTGACTTCTTGATAATACAGCAGACTGCCCCTGTGTCTTGTTTATCTGTTTAATCTCCGCTTGAATTAAACGAATGGCATTTTGTTCTTGAACCATCCGTTTTATGTTTTGGGAACGAGTACCAATAACCGATTCTATTTCACCCTTCAATTCATCATAGGCTTTCGCTTGCGCTTGAATACTTGCCGTTTCCGCATTGTTAGCTGCTGCATTAGCATTTCCACCACCCGATTGGGTATCTACACCAGCAGCTTTTGAAAACCGTTCTTGAGCCTTTAAAATTTTATCAGAAGCATCATTTATTCGTTTTGTGGAAAGCATGATCTTTCCTTCTGCTTCTGAAATCTTCTTTACCAATGCGTCATATTGCGACATCAAAGATTTTAGCTGAGCTTCCATTCCCTTTGCTATGTCAATATCCACTTTGACATTAACACCCTTTAATGCCTTTTTCACATTCTCTATTTCCGCTTTGATTTTTTGCAGCTTTCTAATGTCGCTATCAATTTCTACAAATATTCCCGCCATATCAATTAAATATTTTCTTTTTAATCATTCTTTCTGCATATAATTGCGCCGAATCAAGCACATCAAATCCTTTGGATCGGACGAAACTTGCGTATTCCATTCCATCAGCCAAATACAACCCATCCTCCTTGTTGGCATATATGAGATAGCTTTTCGTCTTTTCTACTGCTTCTGAATGTACTCCTTCACCATACACTTCCAACGCTATAATTTTCCCATTACGGACAACACAGAAACCAGGAGCATTACGCAAATTGAAAGTATGATTCTGATATTCTTTTAAATTACCAGTTCCATTTGCATTGTAAGCCACACGAATAGCATCTTTCCCTATTTCTATGAGTTTGGAGAAGAAAGCATCTTCTATCTGCTCTTCAAATTCTTTCAATCCTGAAATATCCCCTTTTATCTTCATAATATATAAACAACGCACCCCAACCTAATGAGGTGCGCTGACTATTTTTAAGCTGCATCTTTACCCAAAAACTTCTCTACAAAGTAAATTTGACCCTTACCAGTCACTTTGGTGGTAGTAGTAACTAATACAGAGCCATCCGGTTTAGTGATTGAAGTTTTCTTCAATTCAAAAAGTCCTAATTTCATAGCCTTTTGCGTTGGCTGATTGTAGTAGTCACCCTTTTGGCAAAGATAACCATTCTCACGCATCCAGTTAAACAAACGGTTCTGACCGATATTCACTCCATTTTGTTGCAGTATCTTTGCCAATTCAGCAACCAAGCAAGAACGTTGAGAAGTTGAAACAGCATCGGCAAAGAGAACTTTTGGTGCATCTTTTTGTATCTTCTGTTCGGCTTCGATACGCTTCTGCTTTTCTTCTTTTAGATTAGTTGCAAGCTGAATTAGAAAATCGGGCGAAGTCAAAGCCTTTTCAAGAGTTTCGTTGGTCATGTATGCACCATGTTTGCGAATTGAAGGCAAAATTTCGCTTGTCACCCATTTACGAAAAGGCTTTGCTTTTTCGCTGTCACTGCGAATTATCACATCATATAAACCGCTTTCGGTTATAAATGTAACTTGTTGTTTCCCACCTTCTGTAAGGGTGTCCATTTGGCGGACATCCTCTAAATCCAGTCGTGACTTCACATTTCTTGCGTTAGCAATGCCTATAACACTGCACACATCTGCCAAACAAAACAAAGGCTCACTACTCTCATTCATTGCAATTCTTACTTTTCCGAACTGCTCATTTTGGAAAATCTGAATATTATTCATACTTTTACACAGTTTTAAAAATTAGACCCCACCAAAGGACGCTCCTAACTTCATCCGATGGCGGGGTTTATATTTTTCAGCTGTTAGGATAGCTGTGTTACTTTTTGTTTGTAAATTTACTACCAACCGACTGCATGACCTAAAAAGTGTCGCGCATAGGCACGACAATCGGCTTATTGTCGTAAATCCATTACAAACTTATTGTATAATCGTGTAAAGAAGTAATTTTCCCCTATCGGGATTGTGACAAGCATTCCGATGTCACAAAATACAGGAGGTGGTCTTATACAAAGGTTCATGGCAATAAATTTATCTTAATATAGCAGCCGCCTTATCCAGCCTGTTTATATACTCTTCCTCATTCTTGAACTCTGACCGGGCAAAGTCACGAAACGCCCTAATCATTTTCATTGCAACAACTTGTTCAAGTGGGGTAAAGCCGTATTCTGGGTTAATAAGACGTGTAACGGCAAAACATCTATAATTGTAGCGTACCACCTTATTAGCCTTGTATCCGTTAGGATAATACTTGTCAATCATATTGTGAAGGCTTGTCCTGTACATCCTAATAATTGCTTGTCTGATTGACAGTACTTTTTGTTCAACCATAGCTCTAATAAATGAGTGTAAATCATTTATGAACGCACCGAACGTACTTTCTTCAAACGGTAGGTAACTTTGGAACTCGTTTGCCATTCTTGTTACTTGCTTGCATTGCTTTCTTGATAAATAAAAATTTTTCATACTGTAATATTTTAGTGTTTATAATTTTTTAATCACCCACATAATGAGCGCCGAAACGCCCGTAGCTATATGGATTATAATATGCTGATTGGGGTATTGACAAATCATCATAAGAACTACGTTTTGCTGGTTGGGCTAAAGCCGCTTTCATGGCTTCTATTTCTGCTTTCCGTTCTTCTTCATTAGCTACGAGCTTCTTTTCGTTAGCCCAAGCAAGCTTTAAACAGTCTGCCCAAGTCTTTACACCATGAGTAAGAGAATACAACTTCATGTACTTCTTGATCGTGTGGGCTTCTCTCATTATCTTACTTAAATTGTAGCGTTTCATATCTTTTATTTATTGGTTTAACTTTGATGATGCAAATGTAATGTTTTAGACATTACAAAACAAAGAAAAAGTAATGTTTTATCTTTATCTTAACATTAATTAGTAATGCAAATAGCATTACTAATATAAGAATAAGTAATTTTGTAACATTAAAATTTATAGATATGGATAATATTGAAGCATTACTAAAAGAAAAGGGCTTAACAAAAACGGCTTTTTCGGATTTATTGGGAATTAAAAAACAAAATCTTAATGGGTTAATGAAAAACCCCACATTAGAAACTATTAAGAAATTCGCATCGGTTTTAGGAGTTGAGACATGGCAACTATTCGCCAGCCCAGAAGAAGTACAACCAAAGAAAGACGATCTTTCCCTTACTTGCCCTCACTGTGGAAAAAACATAAAAATAAAGGTGGAATAATTATTTGTAATCAATCTAAATTATAAACATTTCCTTCATATATTTTGGACGCATTTTTATTTATGTGTTCATTTGTTCAAAAATACTAATTAAATTATAATTATATGAAGAAATGTTTGTTTATATTGCCTTTTTTGGTGGCCTTGTTTTTTACATCATGCTCCAGTGATAATAACCCAACAGAAGACAATGATAAAAGTATAAAGAAAGATGTTTTAATTGGAACATGGGAAAGTGGTAACCATTTTGTTTCTTTTAATCAAGACGGTTATTATTCAGCATATATAGCAGATGAATTTATAGATAGCGGTGATTTTACCCTAAATCAAAATGTGGTATCATGTAAAAATAATTATTTTAATAGAAATTCCACTTATGCAATAAAGAAAGTATCAGAAACGGAACTTGATGTAGATATACTATACAAAGATTTATATGGAGACACTCAAGAGAAGAGTATGACTTTCACCAAAACATCTACACCACCTTCCTCTAAAGACAATACATTAGACGGAAAATCAATACAATGGTATGCTCTTAATTTTGGGAATATTACAATGAAATTTAATTCAAATAATGCTGGCATAAAATCCGCAGCAAGTGGAAGTGCCGCAAAATATCCGTTAGATTTCTTTTATATATATATTGGCAATAAAATGTACCATCAAATCTTAAGGAATACCTCTATTCAAGTACCAAGCATTGGTGGATGGCCTACAAGTTATAATAAAGTAATATGCTGGGAATTACATTTTTCTGAAAATGGATCAATTGACAGTTTTGAAAAAATTGATTTATAATCTTAATTTTACAAATAGTGAATGAAACCATCAGCCCCTCTCCTTTAGGTTTGGGGCTTTCTTTTATTTTAGCTTATTCTTACCTTTCGCTCTAAAATATTCTTCTTCTGTCACTTCTTCCCTTACAGTACCATAAACCACATGAAGTTTGTCTTTCTGCATAATAACCAAATTGCGATATGGAATGATATTAACCACCTCATCATAAGATAGGTTTAAATTATCCATGAATGACACAATTTGTCCGAGCAAGCAGTTATTTCCTGCTACTTCTGTTTTGCTGTCAACAGGGCTACATTCCTCGCTAAAGCTGACAGCTTGAAAAAATGTTCAGCAGATATTAGAGAGTAAGCCATTTCTAAAGCGTCTGCAAGTTCATCAATACTACCATTAGATAACTCTTTAGATAGAGAGTCATCGCCTTGTATAAACCACGATAAAGCATGAGAAACCGCTTCTAAATTACCAAGATTTATAAACATATCCTTTAAAGTATTTCCCTCCTCTATTTTTGATAAATAACAACTCGCTCCTGCTATTTTTTTTATGGTAGGAGGATAAATAGTGTAGGCCTTTCCTTTTATTACTACCGTTTTAAAATCTGTTCCTATAATGGAACTCCCAACTATATTTGCAGCTTTATTCATATTACTTGATTAAAAAAAGGCGGTGAGCAACCACCCACCGCCATCCTAAATAAACTGTTTTTACATTTACTTCATAGATGCTTCCTGAACTCCTTCTACCGCGGACTGGTCAAACCAAAATTCAGATCCAATACCCTTATTTTCCAATGCGACAGCGGTAACTCCAAGACCAATATTCTTTTCCACAAAGTTGCCCTTAGCAACAATATTTGCTTTTGTCAAAACAACATAGTTGCCAGTCTTTGTTTGAGCAATAATAGCCTTCTCAATTACATTGGTTGATTCCGGGCGTTTCCATCCCACAGCATTATCTTCCGAAGAAGCCTTTGTTCCTGTTGCAGTAATAGCTTCACCACCTTGCAAGTCGGCTTTTTCCATATATGAGTATTCACCCATTGTGAAAGAAATGGTGGGGATACTGTTTTTAGTCTTGTCAATATAGTAGGTTTGCCCTGTCAATTCATTGACATATTCCGTTGTTTCCGGGTCTGACTCTTCATATCCCCACGTATCTTGGTGAGAATTTAGCACTTCTTTTGCACCACCGCTTGCAGCGATCAATGCCTTAATAGATGCAGCAGTTACAGCCGCATTAATCACATCAGCGTACCATATACGCTTAATTCCGATATACTGTTTCTTAGCCATATTAGTTTACATTTAATACTTCAAATAAAATCCTTACATTCACATAATGACACTTCAAAGCTGTGTCCACTTCTGTACCGATTGATTCGATAGAATACTGATAAGGAATACCGTTATAGGAATTTACAACATCTCCTAATATTTCAACAGATTGATGTTCAAGTTCTGCTATTCGGATAAGATTAGCGATACCTATACCAACATCAGGAACGCACAAGTTTACTTCTACGAAACCTTTCTTCCAATAAGTATCAGGAGACTGGCTTTTAGGCCGGATAACAATTCGTTCCGTTTTCATCCGGTAATCAGTATCATCAGGAATAAGTGGAATATTACCTTTTTGATAAATCTCCCCTATCCCGAAAGCCTTGCAATCCCGGTAGAGAATGTTTCCTATGTCAGTAGTTACTATCATCGTTCAAATCTATCTTTCAATCTTTTTTCTGTCCTTATCGCTGCACTTCCTGCAACTTCAAAGCCTTTAGACTCCACGAATGACGCATATTCAGCTTCATTTTTCAACGTTAAGCCCGACCTGTCAACCTCATATCCGTTTGATGCTCTCAAATGCCCTGTTCGGTCTGTATAACTTCCGGTTTTCTTAGCATCTTCAACAAAAGCCTCTCCTTCTTCTTCCATACCAGAAAGAACTTCCGATTCTCCCTCATTGAAGAACTCGTCTATATCCGAAAAATCAAAATCTACTCCAACCATATCACTCTGTATGGGAAATAGTTAGTCTCCAAAGGACTTTTAACAACACCTTCACCTCTTATGCTTCCGTCAAAATTTAAGCAACGAACTTCTGCTCCTGCTTCAACCTTTGACGGTTTATCAAAGACTATCTTGTACTTGAAATCATACAGAAAACCATTGACAGATACTTTCTTTTCCGCGCTCACATCATCACAACGGCATTTACATACATCCTGCCAGCTTTCACCACCGGTTCCAGGAATAGATCTTCCGAACTCATCCTTATCCATCGGGGTGATAACCTTAACCTGCAATATGTGTGGAGCGAATATCATAAGAATGTCACTTTAGGTTTATCCGTTAATTCATCAGTCAATCCATACTGTTTGCACAGAAATGAATAGTAGTCCTTAATTCCTTTAATGTCCCAAGACATCGAAAAACCGCTTTCACTGATTGAAGTAGCACGAAGCAAAAGAGAGGGTATGAACTTCGCAATCGCAACAGAGACACGATCGTAGCAATCATTGTTCATTTCATCCTCTCCGCTTATCTTCGAGTTCAGACACATATCCAGAAGATCAGCCTCCGACAACTGAATGCTGAAAGACTGAAACTTCTGTGATATGTATTCGTTTACTGTCATGCGTTCATTTTTGAAAGGTCGAAATTCACAATCTTATTCGGAGCGATAAACTCAGGAACCCATTCAGCGGTGTACTCCATATATCTACCTTCCTCATCACGATAGTTACATACGGACATCTGGCCTTCGGCTTGGCTATATGTGCGTCCCGGAACAGGATCGGTCATTACGTAAGGCCTGTGATGGCGCATACGCATTACGTTATCATTTTGTAATAAGGTAATACGATCATCAGAGTAAACCTGTACGTTTTCTCCGTTCTGATTTTCTACGTAATCCTCCTTGATCTCAATTGCCGGAAGCCCAATACCTGTAAATACACTTGACGCCATTTGAGACGTAATTAAGCCACCGCCAACATAGAATTGGTTACTTCCAAGAATCATCTTGAAGGTTTGGCCGAACTCTTTGTTGCCGACAATATTTTTATTGAAAGTGCTACGAGACATAATCATCTTTGAAAAAACCCCATATTTAACTTTCAAAGCTTCAATTTGCTCTTTAAGATAGGAGATGAACTTATCCTTTTCAGATGCTTCCGGAGTGATAAAATGGAACGGCAAATCAATATCAAGGACTTCAATATTTTCTTTGTTGTCTGCCAAATGAACTTTTGCCTTACCAGTCATTAATAACTCACCAACGACAATATCCATACGCTTGTGAGGAGCAAGCAGGATTTGACGATAATCATCAAATATGAAATCTATAATTTCATTCAAGATAGTACGCTGATCGGCAGTATTGGCAGCATTGAACTTGTCAAGGATGTCCTGCAATTGGGACAGCCGTTCAATATCCATCTGATAACGGTCTCCCAAATAAGCAATCTCAGTATAACCGCTTCCAAGCGACCGTCTTTCACGAATAGGTTTCTGATCGTTCTTGCCAATGATAGAGCCTGCCATCACTCCTGTAACTGTACCAAGATACGTCTTGAATACACGAGTTTTAGTTTCAAGGAATGAACCATATTGCTGCCAATATATTCTATCCAATCTCGTTTGTAAAACACGATCAATAACCGCATTTACAATTTGAGGATCTGTAAACAAAGTTTGTATAGTCAAATTCATAACTCTACTTTTTTAAGATTAATACTCGAATTGGAAACGGTCAGTAAGCCCCTCTTTATCCAATTCATGAATAGGCATAGGGAGTTTAGGCTCTTTAATCTCATACGCCTGCATTAGAAGTGTGCAAAGAACTGGGCCATCATCCTCTACTTTCTTTTCATCGAAAAGGACAAAGTTTGCTGTATTCTTCTTTGCTGTTCCAGCAACCGCAGTAGCCTCAAACAAAATCGCATCTTTAGCGATATTCTCGCCAAAAGCGGCCTTGATAGTCAAAACATCATAATTGGCGTTAGACTTATCAATAGCGGTTACTTCTGCGCCTTTCTTGCCACTACCTACAAACATTCCGATGTAAGCCAAAGACCCTTTTGCGATTTTAATAGACAAAGCGGATTCACCTGTTGTGTACGCTTCAACCACTTTCATATTACGGACAGGAACGATAGTACGTTTCTTTAAGTCCGCTTGTACGGGCGTAAATACAGGAAGAACAGAGCCTACAACAAGATTGGCAATATCCAACTTCCAAGGCCCACTCTTTCTGACACCCGTATCCACACGATAAAACTCTTCCCGCTTGTATTCCGGTTTCAAGTTAAATTTTTGACCTGCTGCCATAAATTTTAATTTTTAGATTCAACAATAGTTTTTGTGCCCTCATTAATCATACTGGCGATAGATTCGTTTTCTTTCTCAATCTTCGTTTCTGCTGATTCGGGAGGGGTTACGCCTTCGAATCCGTCATTTGCGAACTCCTGTTTCAAGTCCTTGAAATAAACATCCAAGTCCTCATCGTCCTTAATGGCACATCGTTTGGCGTAGTTTTTGGGAATACCATACTCCTTAGCCTTTGCCATAATCTGCTCTTGACGGGTAGCTTGCAGCTTTTCTTGCTTCAAGGTGGAAACCTCTGTCAAAAGGCTCTTATTGGAATCAATCAAGGCTTGTGCCCATGCAGGCACATCATCTTTCTTTTCTTCCGGCTTTGGATTTGGGTTAGGATTCTCGATTTTCGTTTTCAATTCGTCCAATTGCTTTTGCAGACCCGATTTTTCGTTTCTAACAGTGTCAATGTCTCCTTGAAAAGCTTTTAAAAGTCCTTCGACCCCACTAATAGCGGTTTCTATTTGACTTTCTTCAGTAACGGTTTTTGATAAGTAGTCGGCCACCCCGTCAAACGCCTTGTCACCAAACCCAAAGGTTTTATACTTCGTTTTTAGTGCTACTAAAATTTTTCCTTTCATACCGTATGAATTATTAAATTTAGAATTTACTTTTCGAAAGTAAAAATACCGCTAATACAGTTGATTAGTAAACATTTAAGACTTTCATCTGTGACATCAGAGCAATTGTCACAAATATGATATAAAAAGTATCCGTAAGCGATATGAAGCAGTATATTGATGCTATAATAGAACATATAGCGTAAGCTATTTGAGCCGCTGCTATATATCCTATTTTTCTTGTACTAAAATTATAACCCCCGTATTTTTTCTGACTAAGGGTCAATTTTCTGTTCCATTTTTCATATTTTCATTTTGTATCACCTGCTCTTCCTTTATTTCCGCAAGTTCCTCTTCCACTCGATCAGAGTTACCCGCAAACATAATACCCTCACGTGTTGACCAGATTCCACCTCTGACAGCGGAAACAGCAGTAGTCACCTTATCATTCAAATCATCAATCATAAATGGAACAACTTCCGTTTCTATATCAATAGTCTGTGATGCCTTACTGAACTCGGATGGATTAATAGCGCCTAAAGCGGTAACAAGGAAATTCACTCTTCGTTGCAAGAAATCGCCTATTACTTCTGCATGATTGGAAACTGCCATGTGTGCTCCCATAAACATAAAACGAAAAGCTGTACCGGAAGCCTTGCCAACGCCTTTCAGAGTTTCGAAAGATATTCTTGGAGTGTTTGACATATCGTAAGCGTTATTCGTCAAAGTTTCAGCTTCAAATTTTACAGTTTCCGGAACTTGGTTCCACGTAAGATATTGAGCATCCGCGCCTTCCCCTGTGAGTTTTACGATTTTATCTTTATTCTTCCCGACAAAACCCTCTACGTCCCCGACTAATTTAAGCAATGGGAAAAAATGGTAGTCTATGCAATCGGCATAGTTGGATAATAGCTTCTCCAACCGAACCCGGAAGGTCTTAATCTTATCACAATAAGGTTCAGGACGGTAAGCATATATAACAGGCAGCTTCTTAAATCCATGTGCAAAGGTTGGTCTTTCCTCGTAGCCTTTAGACAAATCCCATTGATAAACCATTTTGTCGGTAATAGTCATGAAGCAGGTAATTTCAGAATCGTCCATAAGTTTTTTCTTATATTCTCGAGAGAAAGCTATCAAATCCCCCTCGTCATTAAAAAATGGATAGAGCTTATCACCTCTAAACGGAGACCATAATACGCTTTTCAGTTTCTTGGTAGGCTTTACCTTACCTCCAAAGGTAGTCTTAACTTTATTCCAGAATTTAATCCAAAACGAATCATCATCAGCCGCATACCAATATTCAGCCACTTCCTGCTCGGAAAGCCAAGATCGAACAATTTTCTTGTTCTGATATTTAGTTTTATTTGATTTAAATACAGCCTTAACAGCATCCAGCAGCTTTTTTTCTTCGTCATTAGCAGGAGTGCAATCCATTGACGGTTCAATTCCGACTGTGAAGGCTGTTTGGATGTTTACTATATCCTGTTCCAATGGAATAGAGATACGGTTCACCGGTTCGGTCTTATACTTTGCTTCGATTTCATAAGTCTTACCAGTTTTTTCATCGAAGTGTTTCTCAGCTTCTTTTTCAAGAACCTTTCTGTCCGGATACTTCTTTTTGTCAACCATAATTTCATGGCGTTCCGGATTCCAATCGTCCCAAAGTTTACAACAGTCGGGAAGTTCAGTTTTTCTACCTTTCTTCAGGTAGTTTATCTTCTGCCCGATGTCAGGGAGTGCTAATATTTCTTCTAAATTCAATGGCATAGTTTATATTTTTAATGCGTGAATATTCCTGTTAAATCTTTCGGCTTCTGAATCTTACCAAGAAGCTCACCCAATACATAGTAACGTACAGCATCTATTCCGTGATTATCATGGTCTTCCGGTTCGTTGATATAGTTCCCGTCCTTATCCTTTGCCCAAACATACTTTCTGAACTCGCTTTGCAAGTTGTACGAGCGTTTGGTTATATAAATCTCCATATCTTTCATTTTGTCAATTCCGGCATTGATAGAGCCTGCACCTTTCTCTACGGCATATATCTTGATTCCTCCGTTGTGTATCTCTTGAATCAAACGTGGGTCTGCGCTGTCGGCAATGACTTTCAATCCCCACGGGCGAAGAGTCTTGATGATGTCAGAAGAAAGCAATCCAGTACGGTAATCCACTTCATCCAAGTAAAGGGCGTTATCAACGATACCACAACGAATGGAAGCAGACGGGTCATGCGTATAACCGAAGTCTTGCCCGAAAGCAATTTTCTTTGCCCAAGCCGGGAACTCGTCAACAATTCCCCACTTCTTGAACACAGCACCTTCTGCAACGTCAGCCCAACGACCAATAACCACATGAGCATATTTCTCCGGGTTGTTCACCTTCATATCTTCGACCTCTTTCAGAAACTCAGGAGAAAGGTTCTCCAAGTTATCCAGATAGGTTGTATGAATATGAAGCACATTCGGATGAGTGGAGATTTGTACAGGAACACCATCGTAATATTTTATTTTGTGAGTTTTCTCAATGAAACGCTTGTAAACCCAATGGTTACTGTCGCATGGATTCATAATAATTATAATACGATTCTGAATACCTTTCTGCCGAATAGAAAGCATAATCTTTTCAAAATCATCCTCACTTGTCCACTCTTCCGCTTCATCACAAACGAATGTTGTAAGTCCTTGAATTGACTTTAGTTTAGCAGTTTGATTACCAGAAGCGATTTTAATACCCCGAAACATTATAATACTGTCAGAGTACGTATTAATTATGTCAGTTTTAGTAACATCAAAGCATTCGCTTGCAAAGTCTGATTCTATTTTTTCTTGAAATTCTGGAATAATAGACATAGAAGCAGAAGCCATCGTATATCGGGAAAAAAGAATCTTATGTCCGCTCTCAAATGAAAGTCTTTCCAAAAAAACAGAAACATTGTAGCTCTTACCGCTACCTCTACCTCCAGTAACAATAGTAATGAATTTATCTGTATTCTCATACAAATCAGCATAAGGAGATTGAGATATAATACCGAATAGGCTCATTTTTTAACTCCTCCATTTTTCAAAAACTCAATAACAGGAATACTTCCTTTCAGCTTTATTGTACTATCTTGCTTCTCTGCCAATCCTAATTTACGAGCAATTATATTAGGGTTGAATGCTCCTACGATAGCTCCTTCAAGCTGCTGAGTTTCGATTATGTTTTCTATGCGTGATACGACTTCGGAAAATACTTCATATTTCTGACTTGATTTAAATTCGCTCCAATATCCATTATTTGCCCCTATATAAGATAAAAATCCAGATAATGTATATGGTCTTTGGGTGGGACTATCTTCCTTTTCTTTAGTTTTTCCTTTAGTCTTATTTTTAATGACACGCCAAGGGTTATCATCACACCATTGAAAATATTCACAAGCAGCCTCCCACATCAAATCAGGTGTAGAAAACAACGTATCCCGACCATGTCTGCTATGTAATTTCCAAAATTGATTCCCTTTAGGTGCTGCCATAATAAAAATACCTCTGAACTACTATTATTCATTCAAAGGTACTACCACAACCAAAGATAACGAAATATATACAAGTTCTATCTGTGACAATTAGTTTTAAGTCACAAAATCTTTTTCAGATAGGTATCTCTTTTCTCCCTGCACGCTTCTAAGGTAGGCGCACAACAAGAAAACAACTCACCGCTTTCAGTACGATAGTCGTACTGGTACATTCTCACTTTCTTACCTCTCAACTTTGTTGTGTAGGTAGTATAATTCTCTTTACCTGGCTGGCATACGCTGCAACCGTTCTTGTTCATTGAGTTCATAATCGTGTGTATTATGGTAGCCCGAAGGCTACCGGATTAAACTTAGAATTGTGGTAAATTGAAAAGGACTCTCTTCATGTTGATGCCACGTATCAGGCTTTTAAATGCACTTATTTTTATGCTCGCATCATTGGTATTCATACCTCTGCTTCTCTCATGCCGCCAATCTATATAAAACTTCTCAACGCCACATTCAGGCCATAAATCAATAATACGATTTACCTTATTCGTCAAATTTGTAAGATATTTAATCTGCTTGTCTGTTGCTAACATATCTTCTATATATTGCGCAGGGCTTTCGCCCTGCTGGTTAATTATTTAATATCGTAATCTCTTTGTTACCTACTTCTGCATCAACGTTCAGCACTTCATATTTTTGAGCCTTGTAGTTATAAACGACTTCACAAGTATTGAAACCTCTACCATCTTCTCTTTGGTCATAAACTGTGTTTATGTGCTGATACATTTTATTGCCTAACATGAAATTTATTTTACCTGATGTACAGAAGTAGAATGCTACTGCATACTTCAATGTTTTCTTTTCATCAACCTTCTTTGTTGCCATTATCGTATATCTTTTAATTGTTATTACTTCGTTTCTGATGATGCAAATGTATATTGTTTATTTGAAATATGTATTACAAATATTGTATTTAACTCAACTTTAACATTTGATTATTGTAATACAAATATTATTTAATTATTAAAATATGATTTGCGTATTACAAATATTACATATATCTTTGCAATATAGAAAAACAAATATCTGTTGTACAGACGTGAGACACACGTATAAACTGTTTACATTATGAAAACTCAAATCACATCTTTAATCAACGGTACGAGAAACATCCGTAGAGACTTATCCAACCCTAAGTACATTGACTGCCCTAAAGCCACGTCACATATTGGATATGCAGGCACAAGCCTTAAATTGCGTGCAGAAATTGCAGAAAAAGTTATTGCAGAAAACCCTGATGGCATGGATGTTGAAATGTTCGGAAAGAAATTTCATTTGTTGCGTTCGGCTTCAGTATCCGGTAAAACAGTATGGTTTTCCACAGAAATAAGTCCTGATGAATTTATGCTATTATCCGGTTATGCGGAATTTCCATTTAAACAAAGCAAGGAGTGTAAATTTGCATTAGAGATAAACAATGACATGAATGTTTTGCTTCATAAGTGGTGCAGAGCTAACGAAAACGCCACAATGAAGCATAGAGGATATGATTATATAGATGAAGCGTTCGTAACAATAATATAACCAATGAACAGATTTAAATTAGAGAAGAGCAAAGACCTGCCTGGCTGGTGGGTCTTGACTGATACGGAGAACTTGATTGTATGCAAGTTTGAAGAACACGATTACAATGATACTCAACGAATTTCTGTGCTTGAGGAAAGCAAGTTTTTAGGCGATCCTGATTGTGCAAATAAACTTGCGCATATAATGGCCGAAATGGGAGATTACATGTTTTCCCATTGGTATTCAATAGCCTTTCCTGTGCCAACGTTCGAATTTAGAGAAGATGATGAAAATGACAGGTTGCTGCTTATCAGGAATAAATTTCCTAAATTCACAATAGAGATACAGGATGACTGTAATTTAAAGCAGCTTGCTGATGCTTTTAAATCGTTAGGAGAATTTACATCTAAATACAATCAAATATATGGTAGGAATAAAAAATAAATCAGGTGGGAAAAGAAAAGGAGCAGGAAGACCTAAATCAGATAACCCGAAACAGATAATATCACTGCGTATAGAACCTGATTTAATAGAATATGTCAATTCAAAAAAAAATCGGAGTGAATTTATCAATAATTGCATAAGGGAAAAAATAGAACGAGAATAATAATACCCGTTCTATCAATTGATTAGCCCTTTGAATTTTAACCGATTTACGATTTCGGTGTAAAGATAATCTATATCCGCGCGATAATCCTTATAATTATTATAGTTAAACGTGACATTAACGTAAAGGTTTGAAATTCCAGTCGGAGACTTAAATCCTAATATATCAGCCAGTATATCACGAATGCCTTTTGCTATTTTTCCACCAGCCAATGTACTGGGTGAATAAAGAAATAAAATAATAAAAACGAACTTTTGCCGAAAGCATGTACCAGATCTTCTTTCAGGTAATCCACAATTTCCTACAATTTCACAGTACCATTGAAATATCATAGGAATAATACCTAAATCTGATAAAATAGGCTTGATTAATTCTTGCTCTCTTTCTGAAAGTCTTGATTTCTGATCTCTAATATATTTAAGTTCCGATATTGCAGAAAATTCTTTTACCATAACACGATTATTTTAAAAGTAAATAGTATATTTGCATTATAATCGTGTATGGGAGGATTGAGTGGTCGCGCGCTTGGTTCTCCTTTTGTTATTTTACTTTTCTACCCCATACCATCGCATTATACAGCGAGGCGGCATATAGTTTAATCTCTTCGTTGCTTTCCAAGAACTCCACCTTTAGCGCTTCTTTCATTGCGGTGGTATAAAGATTTTGGTCTAATGTATTATCTTCCATTGCTTTTGTTTAAAAAATTAATGATTCTCTCAGTCTCTCGAATATCTTCTCTCTTTCTTCGTATGTGGCTTTTCTTGTTTCGTAAAAAGAACCAAACAAATAAATGTTTTCTCTTCCCGGACTGACTATATATATATGATATTTATCAAAATTATACACCAAGTAATTGCCTCTGTCGAACGAATCAACAACAATAGGATTAAGTCCGGCAACATTGTTCATCAGCTTCTCAACTTCATCGCGGTTCAAGAAGCATTCTACCCACTGCTCGTTATATCGATTGATTATATGGCCGTCATAGGTAACGGCCACCTCGTATGTGTCTTTCCCGTCTGAATGAAACAGCTGTCCTAAAAGCACACTGACGCCATAACCATTCTCAAACTCAACCACTCCCTGCATGTACTTATCAACATCTTTCATCAATTTCATCTTTTTGATAAAATTTACCTCTTCCTCTGTAAAGTAAGGCTTAAACTCTATATCAGAGAAACTGTATTTTCTTTTAACATCTTTCATAATTACAAGTTTTAATTATCTGCATTTCACTTTTGTAAGCCCATATTTGGCTAATCTTAGATACACCGTCCTGACGCTTACATTCAATATTTCGGCCATTCTGCGGGGAGCTATGCCGTCCTCCTTGTACATTTTTGTAATGTTCTCTTGTGAAAGAGGGTCAACAAATGCTTTCCGGGGTTCGGCTATTCCCATTCGTTTACGCGCCATTGCTGCATACGCTTCGTTTTGCTTATCTTTTGTTACGTAGATAACGGTAGTGTTGCTAAGGCGAAGAGGAACCAAGTTCTTTTCAAGCTGTCTGCGCTCCTCTATCAGGTTTTCTGCATCTCCGTTGACTGTCGTGTCTACCTTCTTGTATTGTTCAGGCAGACGGGCGTGTCTGTCTCTTAGTTTCTTTTCGGTTGCTCTCATTGTCTCAATATATTATTCCAATTTTATGATACCATTTGTCCGCATGACTGAACCATCCAAGCATGAATGATTTGCCGAAAATGGTTGCTTTGTAGAGTTTACTCATGTGTTAATTTGACTATTAAAATCGTTAATAAAGTTCCTTACTTGTAGGCTAAAACCTATATTTGTACCGCATTTGATTTGGAGCATTAACACCTCCAACCCGACGAACTGTCATTCGTCACCTTTCTTGTCCGTTCTCATTGAGAAAAGACATTTAAGCCCAATGTCCTGTAACTTTGGGCTTTTTTAGTTGCACTTGACAGGGTGCAGCTTAAAGCTTGCTAATACAGGTTAGTAGGCAAAACGGAGAGGAGGTGTTATTGTGAAAAATCAAATGCAAAACGAAAACGGCAAAACTCGTATTTTCTGTCGGTATATCATAAGGAACGGTAAGCGGATATATCCAAAACATTCCAAATACTTTTCTTTCTTGGTAGATAGTAAGAAAGTGGCGTAATGCTGTTTTAAGGGGATGTACAGGCATCCCTTTTTTTACTCATGGTTTATCACATCTTACATATCTAACTCCTAATATATTCAACGTCCCTCGGCAATGAGGACAAATGTTTTTGCAGTAATAAGACCCTATTACCACTGCCGGATCTTTAACTGGTGCAAAAGTGCACAAATGAGACAGACTCGTATCTACCTTTTTATATCTTCTTAATTTACTCATAATTCTATATGTAAATGATAAGTATTAATAATAGCAAACAAGTAAATAGCCACAGTAATAATACAGTCTATACATATGGCCCAACTACCGAGGCGGTAGAATCTTGATAAAGACAAAGCCATCACCGCCAAAAATAAAACCCATTGACTTGTCATTAGTCCTGCCATTAATGTCATCCACTCAAAAAGATCCAAAACGCTCATTAAAAGAAGCATGGGGTGCTTTTTAAAATATGTATTCTTATCTTCTTTGGGAGAATGTATATATTCGTATGTACGAGAATAAACCCTCTTACAGTTTAAGGCTTTCATGATTTCGTATAAAGCCAAAATACCTACAAATAAAAAAAAATATATGCTTCATTACTATCCCTCCTTATTAACTTTATCACAGAACTCCATTAACCCTTCGTGTTCTTCTTTGGATATTTCTTTCCAAAAAGTGATTATACACACGCACCCGTCATCTTCATACAACTTACGCATCATGAGATTTACATCAAAATCTCTGCCTTCAATTGATTGTGTTCCGCAGCATATTCCACCTAATTTGGATCGATAAGTATAGTAATAGTATTTTTTAATATCAATATTTCTTTCCATGTTTATATGGTATTAATTCGTTATATCTTTGTTTCTGCTCAATGTGCCAGAGCAAATCTATGTCAAGATGCTTGGCAAGCCCGAAAATCTTAATTAGAGAGTAGGATATATCTCTATCAATAAGATTTTTAGTAATATTGAAAATAGACTCTGTAAATGTTTTGCCAATGAATATGTGCGAATATTCTTCAAGCACTTCATCATCCAAACAGTCATTCTCCAACTTAATTTCACGCAGTCCGCACAAATCAAGCAGGCGGATAACGGCATCGGTAAGCTCATCAGGAACTGTATCTTTGACGTGTCTTTCAAACGAGCACTTAAATCGTTTTTCTTCTTCCACTAATGCGGAATAACGGTTAAACTCACGCTCAAAAGTCAATATACCTTTGAAGTATTTCCCTTTCCTATCTGCTTCCACTGCTTCCATAAGCTCGGATATGACAAGACAGAGGCAATGTTCGTTACTCAATTCTTCATCGTGAAAACCATGCTCACAAGCAGTTTTATAGGCGCGATCGCGTAATTTATTTAAATTCATCTGTTATTTCTTTATCAATTAATATTCCGTTTCTCTTATCGTAATTCCTCATGCGAGGACATTTACCGTCACATTTCATATTCACATGCACATTGTTTGCTATGCCCGATATGAACGACTTTTTGTAACACTGCCCGCTGTAATGGCTGTAATGTTTGCAGCGTTCCCGGAATTCGTTTCTATTTATGGCTTTCATACTTGTACTATTTCAAATTCATCTGCATGCTCTTCACCTATCCAATTGCGTTTCTGATTTTCAGTTGCAGTTTCATAAATCCTTCCTCGCTTAGACAAATTCCTTTTCCTAAAAATTGCTTCTTCTCCAAATTCTTTTACCTCTCTTATTGAAGGTGATAATCCTTTTGCTCTACAAAAGAACAATCCGGTTTCCTTATGTCTGAATTTTACTGCCATATCAATCTTCCTCTACTTTAAAAGATAATTTCTCAAGTTTCTCAATCTGCTTACGAAGAGAAGTGATTTTATTCAGCCTCATTTCTTCTGCCTTTTTCAAGGCTTCGGATTTATCGGTGAATGCACCTTTCCCTATATAAAAGCATGAATATTTAAAAAACGTATATTCTGAACCTGTAAAATCATCTCTTAGAATATCAGATTCTATCTCTTTAATACCTTCTGTTAAGGCATACTTTGTTATAAATACTTTTGCCATAATCATATAAGTTTTAACGCTTCCTGTAATCCTGCTTCAAGTGCTTCTTCGTAGGTGTCCCACTTCCCACCATCATTAGGGCCTTTGGCATCATCATCTTCCATCCATGTGCCGTTATTGGCTTTTACAATGATATATCCATAACCACAAGCGTTACGGTATATTTCAATATGCAGGTTCTTGGTTTCACGTAGCCACTTTTGAACAATGGATTGAGTAGGAACAGGGAAACTATTTGGAGCAAATTCCAACTTCATGGTAATATTTCTCTTTTGATAATTTCTTTTGCATTGAATCCGAATAAACCTTTTTTCATCTCGTGAAAATCAGCAATCGGAATTTCATTGATGTAATAATAGAAAGCCTCGTATTCATCGTTAAAATTCCGAGAAAGGAATCCATTCGGATGAGTGCTCATATATTTTTCAATGGACACAATTATTCTACGAGCATAGCTGGGAAACATCTTAAACTCTAATTGCATCTGCTTATAGTTGCAGAGCGGGCAACCTACGCATCCATGACGGGTAAGGTTATAGGGAGCGTCGTAATACCTTGAATATGGTAATCCGTACTTTCGGATATAGCCCCAAACATCTTCTTCTGTCCATGTGAGAATTGGAAGAATATGTTTTGCTCCTTTCATCCATTCTCTTGTATCACACTGCTCAGGCTCATAATCTTTTCGGGTTCTACTTTCGCCAGCTCTCATTCCTTCAATGCTTCTTTTTCCAATGCCATACCGTTCTTTTAACTCCTCGCAGCAGAACCGACGTAAACGAGAGGGAAAACCTTTCTCCTCAATCAGCTTAAAGAAAGATTTCTTTGGGTGCATTATCTGAACTTGTGGATAGTTTTTCTTTATAAAGTTGATTGTGCCAGGCGGGTCTACTGTGGTGTTAGCGTAGATTGCATTATACTTAATACCTGAACGTTCTGCAAGGTCAAGTATGACGACGCTATCCTTTCCACCGGAGAAACCGAGTGATAATGTTTCTTCACGCTCCATACTACGCAGAAAGCTTATGGCTTGGTCTTCTTTCTTGTTCATATTTTCCTGTTATAAGTTATTTAATTTTTCCTCAAACTCAGCAATGATACAATCCGCATCACCGCCATGTACCCAATTCTCCAATACGGAAGAGAGAATTTCGATCGTTTGCTTTGACTGCCATTCGGCGCCAGCTATGAACGCAAAACCTAAACTTACTATTCTTGTATGATTGGCATTGGGATTTTCTTCGAGCCATTTGTCCCAATATTCTTTCGCTGCTTCTTCTAATGTCTGTTTCATAGCTATTCTATTTAAAATATTCTTCACATTTAAAACCTTTTCTCGGCGAGAAATCCTTGAAATCACAGCTATTGTATAACTCTTTCCTGTCAGCCCAATGCGCCATATCCTTTTGCCATTGAGGGATAATTTGATGCGGATTGTTTAAGTTTCTATACGGTTGTGCATGGGGCAAGAATCTGCCCCCTCTATTTCGCCAGTGGTTGATGCGCTCGAATGATTCTTTAAAGTCATCGAGTAGGATGCAGTAAAAGAAGTATTCACCTTTATATCCGTACTTGTCAATCAATGCCGTAGCGCGTTCACATTCTGCAATCTGTCCTGGTGTATCGCACCCAAAACGAATACGCTTTATCCATTTGATCTTAGCAAGCTGCTTAGCAACATCATCAGTAACCAATCGGGCGTCCAGCCCTTGATTGAAATCTACCCGAAGGCCTAAACGGATAATTTTATCTATTTGTTCCAGTCCGTAGTCAGAAGCAAGCACATTGTTGTCCATCAGAATGATGTTCTTTCTTTCGTTTATGGCTATCTCTTCAATATCCATATAGGGAGCGATGTTCCCCTCCTTTGCCGGGACGCAACACCACTTGCACTTGTTAGGGCAACCGCGTGTAAGGAACCCGTATGCGGTTTTGCTGTCTATCTGTGGATAGAGGCTGTAATCTGGTTGCATCCGGTCTATTCTCGGTGAAAGCATCTTCTTGATGTCGTACCCAGTTCCACCTTTCTCTATGATGTCAGCATTGGTTATATATTGCAGATAGTCTTCGGTAAACGAAAAAACTTTAGCCATATATAGCTTGTTGTATCGGTTAAATGGATTGTACCATTCCACACTATCGCCTTTTGCCTTGTGATAACCGGCTATTTTCATCAATGCGAGATTGGGGTAATTGCTGTCAACTGCTAATAGTCCTATATTCATTTCTTTTTTTTGTTTTAAAAAGAACACATTCTAATTAAAGGAGCACATCCTAATGAAAGGCTGAGTGTCAAATTCTAACTTATCATTATAACTGTTGGATATGCTCCTTTTTGTTGTTACTTTTGTTTCGTCAAATTCTAAAAATTATAACCTATGAAAGAGTTTATAAAAACATCAATCTACTGCCCTGAAGAAGTAATTGGTCTAACTATCTCAATCTGCAAACAGCTTAACATTCCATGCAGAGGAAAACAAGATGCAGGGAACTTTATTTTTCAAAGAGAGCTAATAAACAGCCTTTCAGGAAATACAAGATAAATGCTTCCGTAGGAAATAACTGTTTTTATTATTCTAAAAGTCTAAACCTGATTGCGGAGTCTCTCGTTTCTCGTAATATCCTGAACGAAGACGCTCTTCGACAAGACTTGGAGGAATTTTGTTTAGCAAATCCGCCACTGCGCCTTTAGGAAAATACATGTGAAATCCCCTGAGTGAAAACACATTTTTTTCTATAAATAAGTTTGCGCCCACCACGTTATTGTTTAGCACTCTCTCCAAGCGTGCAAGGAACTTTTTATCCCTGTACGTTTGATACTTCTGTAATAGTTTTTTAATCATAATATATTATTGTAAGCTTAATCTTCCACCTCAACAAATTCGCCGTTTACTAATCTATACCAAGTATCAGCCTTGATATTCTTGCCGTCAACTACAACAGCTTTCCAATCGGAAACATCGTACGAGCTTTCTTGTTCCTCTGCTATAACCAAGATAGATCCCATACCTCCTCTGACCTTTACATTTGTTCCTCGCGCCACCGATAAACCGTTATTTCCAGTTGATGAACTACCTCTTGATGTCGCAGCACCATAATTACCAGCGGTCGCAGCACCACTATCACCAGCGGTCGCAGGAAACCCCGGATTTGCATTATTCCTATTAGTGCACCGTTCCTTTACATAAGATACGGTTGCTTTCACAAGCCCTTTTATATCGAGTTTTGCTCCGATATGTATTTTAGAACAAGCGATCTTTGTATCATCCTCATCCGCATCCATATAACCGCTTCCCTCAACTTCGTGAAACTTATTCATACCTATATAAGCAGGCGGATAATATCCAAAGACATCCAATGGATGAATACAAAAATGAAATCCATTTTCGCAAGCTCCTATTTCTCCTTCCTCCTCGTAGTCCTTGCCTTCTTCGTATTTAAACCCTCGGCATGTCATATCTGGATTAAAACCCTTGTATCCTTTTATTTTGGTAAACTCCTTTGGTAGAGTAACGTTATCCGGAAGATTTGCTCTAAGTATCATGTACGCCATATAATTTGTATCAAATCCGGCTATTCCTGTACCAATAGCGGTGAGAAGAAATTCCTTTTCCAGATGCTCTTCAGCAAACTCTCGGAAGTTTCCTAAATAGGTAATTAACTCTTCCTCGGTTACTTTCTGCATATCCTTATCCAACGTTGGAATGGCGTAGGACTGGCCTTGTATGCCTTCTGCCTGCCCCATCACTGCACCAAATTTTTCTACGGCTAATCTTGCTGCCCCTCCGGCATGATTACCGTTCATGTTAGAGCCAAAAACGAATATCTGATTTTCTGTAAGTTCCTGAATATTATCAGGAGTTAATTTCTTTTTCATAATATATTGTTGTTAGTTTAATTTATTCGTACATATTTACCCGCTATATCACACGCTCATCTCTCTGCCTCCTTAGCCTTAACCTTGCGTATTAGCGAACGGGCCTTGTTCCTCACGAGCTCCGTAATATCATCCGCGCTGTCCGCAAATGAACACTGATAGACATTGTCCGTACACTCCGACATGAACTGTACATGGGCCTTAGCTTCTTTGCCTACCTGCATTATCTTATCGTACATCTCCAATCGGTAATCAGGATGATATTTCTTAAGAACTTGGTTAAAGTCCATTGTAAACGTTTCTATCATGTCACAGATTAGAATAATCGCATTGGTGCAGGTATTGATATACTCCCTGTCTTCGGGCGACATATCAGACATGAGGCTCTGCATATTCTCCGTTTCACCTTCGTAGCTGTCAAGATATTCACGTATTACCCGATCCTCTATCTTTTGCATCTTTTCCTTTAGCAAAACGGCCTTGGCGTATTGCCTGTTGATTATATACTGGGAATGCTTGTTCTTTAGAGCAATCATTTGGCTATCCTCTCTAATTGCTCTCCTCATTCTCTCTAAGACATCTTCGGGTAGGTCGTTTATAGTTAGTTTGTTCATTTGTTTTTTATTTTTTGCCTTTAAATCTTTCGCATATTCTTCCATATCGGTCACACGCACATACCCTGTGACTTTTTACCATACAAAAGCATGAGTTTTCAATAAAATATTTAGCGTATGCACATCTTCGGCAATACACAGTAAAAAGGATTTCTTTTTTCTTTGGCATTATCTTCGGCTTTCTCCCTCGATTTTTACCACATTAAACATTTCTTTCACCCGGTCAGCGATATAGGCTCCATATCGTTGAGAAAGCTCTGTATCCGGGTCAAGATTCGTAGTCATATGGGTATAGAAATTATATCGCTGCTCATAACGGAGTTGCAATACGGTCTGAATGGCATTAATACCCGTACCAAAGTGTTTGGCATCCATAGGTTCCCTTCCTACCTCGTCAATAGCAAGATTGTGCATGCACGACCTGTCTGTGTATAGGTTCAGTCCGGAAATACCTTTCTCGGCAAACTGCAAGGCAATTTCGGCAGCACTGGTAAACTGAAAGGTCAGCCCCACATCTGCACCACCAATACAATAACGGGCGATTTTTGCCGTATAGTTCTGCATCCCTTTCAACAAGGTGGACTTACCCACCCCAATAGGTCCATGCAGCAACAACCCCTTGCTTACATCAAATACTCCGGGAATCCCCCAAACCCATTGATAAAGAGCTTTCAGCAATTGGCGATTACTATCATCAACCGTAAAATTTGGCGAGATCGCTTTCATGGATGCAACAAGTTGATTACGCCAATACATATCAGCCTGTTCTTTACTCCATTGTTTCTGATTAGCTTTGCTTTCCGAATACGATTGATTTGATACCGGCGGAGCTTTCGTCCGGCTTTGTATCAATTTTCCGATTGTTTCCATTTCTTGCTTGAGATACAATTTCATTAAACTTAGAATTGATGTTGGTTACGCTGAAATTATCAAATATCCATCCCTCTTTAATTGATGAAAGAAGATATTGAAGTGCGTATAGCAGAGATTCATCAGAAACATCCATCTGTCTTTGTTCCCTCTGAAATCTAAGTTTTTTTAATAGTTGAGACATAGCCCCTGCATCCTTGGCAGTCCAATAATAGCTATCAGAGAAAGTTTTCTTGAAATAATCCTCAAAAAGAAAGCGGGCCTTTACGTTGATCGCTTTAGGCTCACTTTTCTTTTTCCCACCTCCCCCTTTCAAAGGGGGTGAGGGGGTATTATTTTTCTTTCTCTTTACTTTTACTTTACTTTGTTCATTATCCACATGATTAATTGAATTATTTGTGCAATTAATTGGATTGATTGCATTATTAATTAGATATTCAGGAATAATTTCAGTTTCTTTTCTTTGATAGGTGGCAAGAAGAAAACGCTTTTGTATTCCGAATGAAGTCAATATATGAAACTTCTCATAAAGCGAGTTGTCGAAAAATCCGACCTGTAAAGCTTTTACCATCACTTCCTTTACTGCGCCCTCGGAAACCCCAACTGTGTCAGCAATAACAAAAGGCAAATCTTCGTCCCACAAAATATAATACCCATTATCTTTATAGATATTACACAGCAGGCAAATAAGTATAGAAGTGGATTGAGAACCACAAGCACGTGAAATCTTTCTTATCTTAACGTCCGAAAAGAAACCGACATCCATAGGGAAATAATCTATCCCCTGTTTTGTAGGTCTGCCAGCCATATTATTTTGGTTTTAAACTCATATATTTAGAATCTTATATTAGTCAATTGTCTACCATTTGAGAATACAGCCCATTTACCATTACCTCCGTCAACAAGTTTTAAGTTTTCTACATATCCGAAACGATTAATATTTCCACATAGATCAACTATCCACCCAGCTTCTTTATTTGGGTGTGGTCGGATGGCCCTACCTACTATCTGATACCACATAGCAAGTGACATTGTAGGACGTGCCATAACGACTGTATCAAGTTCCGGATAGTCAAAGCCGGTGGTTAATACCCCGACATTCGCCACTACCGAAATTTCACCAGCCTTGAATGCTTCGAGAATCCTTTCACGCTCACCTTTGGGAGTGTCACCGGAAACAATGGCGCAACCAGAGATAGAGTAAGTAAGCCTCTCGGCTTCTTTTAAGAACCGGGTAAATACCAATATACCTTTCCGTTTAATGCCTGTTTTTTGATTATTAACAAGCCGTTGAACTATATGAACTAAGAAACTATAAAAATCAATTCGTTCATATTCTCGTTGTACCGATCTGTCTGTATAATCAGCACCAGTAGTGTTAACTTTTAAATTCAATTCGTTCCATCCGGTAGGATTCATTGGATAATAGTTCAACTTAGACAAATATCCCATATCAAGTAAAGTTGATACCTGTACATGATAAATTACCTCTTTAAAGATTGCCGGACGTGTGCGAGTGATAAACTTTAGCATAGCCCCAAATTCCTGACTTGAAGAAAGTCTGTAAGGAGTTGCAGTAAGACCAAGTATCTTGCAATTTACCACTTCAAAGAATTTTTTGTACATTCCCTCCTTGGGATTAACAAGGTGGCATTCATCCACGATGATGTTCTTGAAATGGGTGAACAGTTCGGGTTGATTCTTCACACTGCCGATGGTGGCGAATGTTATCCGGCTTATTTCTTTTGAGTTAAAGGATGCAGAATAGATGCTGCAATCAAGAATACCGTATGAACAGAGTTTCTTGAAATTCTGTTCCAGTATTTCCTTCGAGGGCTGGAACACCAAGGTATGTCCATCAAGTCTTGCGGCTATATCCGCTATAATAAGGCTCTTTCCCGATCCCGTAGGTAACACCATGATAGCATTTGTTTTCTTCGCCTTGTTGTTGAAGAAAGAAACGGCAGCATCAGATGCTTTCTGTTGGTAATCACGTAGTTTGTACATGGTCAGATAGTTCTATATGTATTTCACCATTTTCTTCAAATAAGACATCACAAACGATACATACATCGTCAAGAGAAAAATCTTCTTGAAGCAATTCCTTATCGCATGAAAGCAAGTCATTACCCTCTAATTTAGAACTTTTCCCATATAACCATTTTTTATATCTTACATAAAGATTGAATTCATGAATTATATTGTAAAAGCGTTCTTTAGTCTCATCGCTCAGATAAAAAGTATCTCCAACTCTCGGCAAACATTGCAACATAACATCTTTACTAACATTGTCGTCCATATAAAAACTATCACTATTAATATGGATAGTAACCTTTATCATATTCCTTTCTCCTTTCGTAGCTTCTTATTAAGTGCTTTGTAATACTTGATTAGCTGCTCGTACTCAAAATCAGACATCTTAGAAGTACCAGCAGCTTTCACTTTCAGCAAGTCAAATTTCTGTTGTCCGATTTTAGATATCAGATTCACCCGATAGCCTTCCAAATGGTCAGCTTTGAAACGGTTGCAGTGACGGCATTCAGCATGGCAGTTATTTTCATCGAAACGTGTCGCCAGATGCGTGCGACTGAAATAGTGTCCGCAGTCAGCTTGCCCGAATGGTTTTATCTGTCCACATGAGATACAGCGAAAGTACCCGTTCGGCATTGCATCACGAAGCCGGATGAAAAAGGAAAACTCCTTGTCGAGTTTAGCTTTCAAATCCGGCTTCTTCTTTATTATTACCCCCGCTTTATCAAACAGAGGTAAAGGCTTGTCTTTTTTCTTAGGTTTCTTAATGTAATATGGCATAATAATTTGTTTTAGTTGTGGTATCGGCAGGATTCGAACCTACATCTCTCCGTCTTTTGGCGGAGTGGTGTTACCATTACACCCACGATACCAGATGCCCGTCTTTCCGGGCTGTCAATTAGACTTCGATGATTACAATGTCAGACGCAATGCTTTTTATTGCTTCAATCTGTTCGTCAATCACCTTGTTTTTGTATTCCTCTATGGCTTCATTAGCACCGGCAGATACTAAGGAAAGAGATACGTCCCGACCGTCTACATCCGCATAAATCTCAACCTCGATTTCTTCATTGGCAAACCCTTTGAAAAGAGGGATATTCAGTTTGAAGGATTTCGGTAGGTTAGAATCAACCACCTGCGAGTAGTTATCTACCTTGCTACCATTCTCTTCTTTGCTTCTTTCGATGTCTTGGTTTACCTTTGCCTTGAAGTTCTTCAAGGTAGAAACGAGCATCATATTCTGTGACTTGTCGGTAAAGAAAGCCCGGTGCATCTTCAAGAATTTGGATAGCTTAATAGGTTCCCATTTCTTTTCGGTATTGATACCAAACTCTTGCATTTCTTTTGAAGGCTGCAAAATACCGTTGATTTCTGTCTGATAGTAGTTGGTTTCATCAATTGTTAATGCTAACCCCATCTTATCACGATTTACAATGATATTGGTCGATTTCTGATTAATCAGTTCGACACGTTTTTCCAACCATCTGAGAGGTGCATCTATCGTTCCATTGATAACTACTCTTTCCGGTTCTTTTGGGTCGAGTGCTACGGGTGCTTCCCCCTCTCTCAATACTACTTCAATTGGTGCACCGTTATAATCTTTCGGTACAATCACGTTTAATTTGTTTTCGATCATGATTCCGTTCCTGTTTTACGATTAATATTAAAAATTGTCTTCTGCATTTCCTGTGGCATGATAGGACGGGAATAAACCAGCTCACCAAGTTTATTATAGTACCCTGCCATTTTTTCATCATGGTCGAGTATCTTAGCACATTCTTCATGGGGAATATACTCTGTACCTTTCTTAATATTCTCAAGAAGCGTTTGTTTTTCCTCGTTCAGGGGTTTAAGTTGTTCTTTGTACCCGTCCATCACTTCTTTCTTCTCAATCTCAATATCGTTTATCTTGATTGAGGTTTCGGCTAACAACTCTTTCTTTTGCGCCAATTCATCTGGTGTAAAACGGTGGGTATAGCCAATCTCTTCTACTGCATCGGCATTGTCCTGTAAGAACTGCCATCTATCCTTTTCGGGGATTTCTTGACCTAAAAATTTATCCATTATTCTTTAATTTAGAAATTAGTTCATCTTTCATTCTCAATATTCTGGCCATGCCTCTCATCCGGGACTGAGCTGCGAGATACATTTGCTTATACTTAGCCGCATCCGTTAAGGCACGCTCGTATTTGGCTGTCTTTTCATCGGCAAACCTGCCTATGCTGTCACGCTTGTAAACCTTTGGAGGCTTAACCTCGTTCCCGAATAAGTCATTCATGATTAAATAAATTCTTGATTTCTTTGTATTTCTTGCTGGGCGTATATCAACATTTGATGTTCATTTGCAGCCGGCAGATAAATTCCTGCTACTGATGCACTATTTGTATCGCCAAATAAATCCGTGAGATACAGCTATCTGACCGCTACAACAGGCTCGTATAGTTGCTGCTCTAAACCCTAATTCTTTAGATATTTCAGCAACAGAACTCCATTCTTTTATTAGGTTATTATTTTTGTCGTATTGTAAGACAGCTCTATTTTTCAGGGATTTTTTATAATTTGTATTAATCTCTATTTTGTTTATATGGGTCTTTCTCCATAAATATCCACCTGCAATACTTGACTTTCCGTTGCAAGCGTTAGATATATCACTTTGGTGTATTCCTGTCATTCTTGCAGCTTCTGCTTGACCTGCGTATTCAGCTATAAAATTCCCTTGTAAATCATATTGATATACAGGTTTTGAGTTCTTACACATGCTACCTGTACGACCATGATTTAATGGACTCGATTTAAGAGCTTCCGAGATTCTTTTCCTTGTTTCTTTAGACCTCTTTCTTCCATAATGAGGACTATTCTCACCAGTAAACGCAATACGAAGATGTTCTAAAGATATAGGATTGTTCCTATTCTCTTTTCTTGTTACCCAACGCAGATTTTCAACCCTATTATCATCTCTAATTGTGTTTATATGGTCTATCTCTGGTTTATTCTCAATATTTGGAATAAACGATTCTGCTACAAGTCTATGCACATAGGCTCTTTTAACTTTACCGTCTTTGTGCAAAGAAAAACGCCTATAACCAGTATATTTGTCTAATACACCGACTGATATTCGTTCATGTCCGTTTCTCGTTACTTTTATTCTACCAATAGTAGAAACTTGATATAAGCCTTCATATCCGGCTATATCTTTCCAAATCTCTTCCATGAGGATGTAAAATTTAAGGCGGCTACTTGTGTATCCGCCAAAGGTTTATAAAGAATGAAGAATATTAATCTCGGTTGTTTCGGCAAGGAGGGTTTTCAATGCTTCTTGCATATTCACATAAGAATCGTAGAACCTATCACAAAGGGAATCATAATCTGCATCTTTGTTATCAGATTAAAGTTGTTTGAACTCTTTGTAAAAGGATTGTTCGATTGCCCTTAAAGAGATAAGCAAGTTAAGTACATTGCCGTTAATGACAGAATAAGCCGTTTCGTGGCTGGACGTAGATTGAACACTACTATTATTCATGTTCGCTCTAATTTCGTTGGTTCTTGGCATTGAACGAAATTTGAGTTATTAAACGAAGAAAGGCTATCGCCTCCCGTTCCGCCAAGAACCGACACCGTTAGTGAATAACGAGCATCCAATGGGATTTGATAGCCTTATATCTTTGCGATATATACGTTTACAAACGAGCATAAAAATATGCTCATTAATCACTTTCGTATGTCATGTTCTTGGCGTGAACATTGCAAAGATAGCTCAAATTTCTTAATAGCCAAATATTTTTATAAAAATTCTTTGTGCCTTTCTATTTCTTGCTGGATATGGATTAAAAACTCTCTTTCGTTTGGACTGGGTAAATATATTCCAGCTTCACTACTTGCAAAATTCCTGAACCTTTCAATACTTAAGGTCATTTCACCCGTTGTCAGTTCAGCAGAACTGCGCAAGTATGTAACTTCCTGTCCTTTCTTGTTGACCGCCTTTCGCTCAAACAAATCACGATTACAAATCCTTTTATAAAAATCTATTTTTGCTTCGTCAAGGCTGCAACCGTATTCACTACCGAAATACCCTAAAAGAAGATGCAAGTAGCTGTTTTGGGCAAGCGTGCGATTAGGTAGTTTCTTTTTCAATTCAACTACTGCACGCTCTTTAAACAACTTGTTTACATATTCTTTGAATTTTGGTATTTGGTATTCATTTTTTAAGTCGAATAGCATAATTAGAATGGTGGATTATCATTATTATAAGGTGGTGGAAAATTCTGCGGCTGTTGCTGATAAGTCGGCTGCGGTGTAGGTTGTTGAATTGGTTGCTGTGCCAGTGTAGCTTGTGGGGATTGCGATACACCGCCACGCGCATCTATTTTGTAACACCGAATAGATGCCATACGTTTGAGTTCTCCGTCTTGATTCGTCCAAGAACGCCCTTGTAAGACAAATGATACAGTAACAACATCACCCTGATTAAAGCGGTCAAGTTCTGCACACTTATCGCCTGAAAACTCTAAGGGAATAACATTCTCATACTCGCTACGTTCTCCCGTATAAGGGTCGTAAGTGGTAGCATCTAAAATAAACTCCCGTTTACTAAACGGGGAACCACCACTTTTAGATGGTATTTGGACGGTCTGACCGATTTCAATTATCCGTCCGGTTATTTGATTTGCCATTAATTTTCTCCTCCAAATATCTTTTTATCGGTTATAAGTTCTCTGTTTTCTTCCAAGAACCGGATAAACTCTTCACAATGATTAGTAAGAATAGGAATATCACGTTCTGGATTGAAAACGTATGTTTCTGTATAGGTATCTACCACATAACCGCCTTTGTTAAATTCTACAATGTTATATTCAAACGTCCGCACATCCGAACCGTTCTTCATCAAAGCGTATGGATAAACCAAATGTTGGTGGTGGTCTTTGAACTTCCCTACGGTATAGCTTCCGGTTGTTTTGATGTCGTGGACGCTGGCTGGCATCAGTTCGTCAATTACCCCATAAGCCAAAACATTGCCGTATGCGGTTGGAAGAATCGCTTCTACTCTTTGTTGGGTTAATGCTCCTTTGTAGTAATTGGCAAATTCTCTGCAAAGAGAAATGGGAAAAACAAATGTGCGGTCATTGTAAACAACCGTATAGCAAGTATTATCCTCGTTTCGCTCTACATCCATACCGTTCGGCTTGCGATTTTCTATAAGAGCGTCCACTAACTCATTAAAGGCTGTTCCCTTGTCTGCCGCTTCGCTGTCGAATGGCTTGCGGTTAATCCGGTCTATTAGTTCTTGAAACTGCTTCTGCCGAAACTCTTCTTCCGTACATGGCGGATTCTCACTCCACCCATAATAACGCTCATATATGACATCGCTATTAAGGTAATTGAAGTAAGAATCCAATAATGTTGCATATATACGATAGTTAGGCTGCATCTGAGTAGATTTTAGTTTCCTTATTGAATACCAGTCCCAAAGCCTTTACCTTTGCAGCAAACAAACTTCTCGCCATCATCAAAGAACTACCAACGTGTTCAAACTCATTAATATGAGAGGCGAACTCATTAGCGGACTTGGCATCAGTTATAAACTCAATACTTTCTTTGATTTCCTCTATCACCTTATCATACTTTTCCTGTGCCGCTTTCTTGGCGGCAAGCATACCCAAATACGAATTTATTATTCTGGTAGTGATAAAGTCGTTCTTTCCGGTTGGATTACCATTCTTGTCAAGGATGGTAGGAACCTCCATTACTGAAGGAAGATTGCAGGTATTCTTACCGTCATTTCTTGAAGTCGGGTCAAAAGTTATAGTGCGACTTTGAACACCTCTTTCGCTTTTCATTTCAAGATAGCCAAGCAAATCCAATTCAGTAACGATGGAGTTGTAGGACTTTTCACGCAAGGCAGGGATAAATACCGTATCATCACCTTCTTTTCTTGTATCACGATGGGCAACGAAAATGATGTGCTTATTAAGCCCCGAAAGTGTTCTTGTCATCCATGAAAACTCTGCATTGATACCACTCCAATCCCTGATAGACGGTTGGCGGCTGCCACATTTATAAGTAATGATGAAATCCATCATCTTACCAATGGTATCAACTACGATTGTCTGATAAGCCGATAAATCTTCTTGCAAAACCTGTTGCACATCATTCCATGAAGTGACCTGTACGGTACCTATGCTTTCCAAATGCGCCATATTCATACGCTTAACGCCATTATCGAAATCCAATAATAACGGTTTCGGTGCGCTCAATGCCACTGTTGATTTTCCCATACCAGCTTGTCCGTAAATCATCATCTTTACAGTGGTAGGGATTACTAATTCGTTACTTTTTTTAATAAGACTCATAATCATTCTTTTTAATTACTGATTTAACTTTATCTCTTGCAAGTATTCTGCTAACATTAGCAACTGAAAGAGCCTGCTTAATTTCCGTTTTTGAAAAGTAAAGAGGTGAGTTTTTCCCTTGACCTTTACGAAATGGTTTGATAATATCTTTTTGAACAAGAATATTAAACCGTTTCAAGTCTATTTTCATCATTTTCAACCACTTTTTCACCTCTCTTAATCTGATACTATCTTGTGACGGTTCATAAGATTTTATGGCTTCCATATATCCAACCTGATAACTGTCAATCATTATAGATTGAAGATCCTCTATATTCATTATAACCTCCTAACTCTTTCCATTATTTCTATTCTAACCCTTCTTGACCTTCTCATATCACTTTGTTCATGATAAATTGAAAGAGAGAATACACACAACAAACAACAAGCAACCGCAGAACGCATGATAGGCGAAAAGTCCATAGTAAATTTAATTCCGGATATCCTTTCGTGAAGCATTGTAGCAAGTTCCCTTCCATTACGTACATGCAATATCTCAAAAGCCTTTTGTAACTGATTATTAATTGTGCTGACCGCCCGGCATTTAAGATTGGCAATTTCCTTTTTCTCATACCCTTGTGCATACATTCGCGCTGTTATTTCGCACTCAGGTGTAAGCTCTGTAAATATTCGGTCCATAATCGTGTAATCTTTAAAGGGCTACTTTATTCGTATGATAGAAGTAAAACCCGGATTTTCCGTTTCTGAAACTCTATACATAATGTCCATTTTCCCCCTTAGTTTTTTCAAAAGACGAGCATCACGATTTCTACGTGAAGCCTCTGATTTTATTCCGGCATGGCGTGATTTATCAAAGGGAACTTTGTAAATATCACCAATCTTCATTTCATCAAACAGCCTTGCTGTCTGATAATTTTCATCCACTGTAATTTCTTTTATCATATCTATATTGTTTATAATTATTTCTATAAAAACCGAACTATCTTCACAGACCATTCGGATAAACCTAAATAAATACTAACACTACTTTCTTGTAGCATTTCTTTTACACTTAAAAAAGAACTACCGCCCGTATAAGGGTAAAGGGGTAACGTGTACTTTGTATCCCTCGCGGCTTTTTATACGGTAATAGCACTAACCTTTCTGCGGTGTTGTACCCTACCCGGTTCTCGCTACCGGATGCCAGACTTAAACTGTCAGTAGGGTTATATTAGAACTTTCAGCGATACTTGTGCCTAATCAAGCATACTCACCACGCTAAAGACAAATTGGCGTGCTGAAAGCATTGTTCATTTCATTTATATAGCCTTGCCACCAGTCCCGGCATCTCTGCTATGGTGGCTTCTATATTTCGTTATCTTTAGTTGGCAAAAACGGCTTATGAATTACACCGTAATTGCTTTCACAGACTTGTCAAAGAGCTTAATCAAAGAACCCTGCCCAGTTCTCGCTACTGGATGCCGTTCAGTTCGTCTGCAAGGTTATCATGAATTATTCAATGCTATCGTAGTAAGACTGATGTTGCCTATACTCTTCTATCACGTTATCAGTATCATTACCTACTTTCTCTACAATCTCATTGTACGCAGCACAAGAAATGTTTTGCATTACGGCTTCTTGATAGTCACATTTGCCCGCAATACCAAGTACGAAGAAAAATGCAATCATACCAGCAACGAACATTATTATTTGTTTTGTTAATCTGCTCATATTCATATCTTTTATCTGTTAATGTTATCGCCAAGAACTATCGTAGTATCTAAATGTAGGATTCAAGTCGACCAAAGTCTGTCTGAAATTATTAGCCGGTTTGGGATAATCTTGATACATGGGGGTAACCTGTGCTTTAAATTCATCCATTTTCAGATGAGCATCACACCAAGCCATTTTTAAAGCACCTGAAAGAGAATAATTATAATTACACACATATACATAAGCTCTCTGCATAATGGCACGTCTATTATACTTGCCATTCTTTACCAGTTCATAATCTCTTTTTGCTTTCATAACTTAAATAATACATTAATACTATTGCATCACATCTCAAAGTTGCGTATCTTTGTAACGTTCTGATGATGCAAATATACTATAACTTTATAGTACAACAAAATTAAATACTATAAAATTATAGCATAAAACATTATTTAACAATAAACGCTGTTTTTACCTTATTATATAAGACTATGGATTTAAAAGATTTTGTAAAAGGCGTAATTCTTGATGTCACGAATGCTGTAAAGGAATGTCAAGATGAAGTTAAAAATGGAGCTATTATATCTCCGACAAATAGTAAGGCACCTGAAAAACTCAGGGCAGAATCTGGGGACTTAAAAATATCCTATATTGATTTTGAAGTAGCAGTGACAGCTGGAACATCAACAGATATTAATGGAGAAATAGGAGGAGGAATAAAAGTACTTTCCTCTTTTATTGGGGCAAAAGCCAGTGGAGATAATAAGGAAACAAACGAGAATGTTTCAAAGGTAAAATTCTCTATCCCGGTTGTTTATCCCACATTTGGAGTAAAAGAACGGTCTAATCATGTCTCTGTATTTTAGATTTGTATTTGAACATTCTTTTAATTCTATATAAGTCATAAAAAGCATCATTAAATGCACTATCCATATTCTTTTGATTAGGATGATTTAGATGCGAAAAGTATATGCGAAGAAATAACTTTTTATAATACCATGCTTTTATGGCTTTTCTGATTGATTTAAACATAATAAAAAGTATAACGATCATTCCAAAGTTGCGGTTTGGGTGATCTTATTAAACAAAGTTCCGCAACGACTTATTTTTAAACAAAATACCCGCAATAGGTTGCAGCTATTACGGGTACTCATATATTAAACTCCGAAAGGAGGATGTTTAATCAATTTGTCTCTGTAACATCTGCAACTTGTTACGTTGGCAAAGATATGAATTTTATTTCATATACTATAACTTTAGAGTATGAAAAATGAAGAAAAAAACCGAATTATTGAAGAAGCATTGAATTTAGTAAATGATGCTATTTCAAAAGGAGTTTCAAAGTATAGAATAGCAAACGACACATCTATCAATGAAACAACGATAGGAAATTATGCAAATGGAAAAACAAAACCATCTTTCGCAAATGCAAAAATTCTTATCAAGTATTTTAATTCATTTGAGATTTTTGACAACGGAGACACTATCACAGCAAAAAACAGTTATGTATCTCAAGCTAAAAATGTAGATTCTAAAAATAATTTTGGTTCCATTGGAGGCAATAATCGTTCTACGTATAATAATGCCGGAAATACCTCCAATGAAGATACAGAGTTTTTAAAACAAAAAATAGAACTTCTTGAACTTCGATTGAAGGAAAAGGATGATATTATACAAGCAAAAAATGAGACTATTGAAACCAAAAACGAAATAATTGAAAATTTAAAAGCTAAGATAAAATAATACACGCATTTAATAAACAATACTCCTTAAAAAACGTTTTATATGCTTATAGATTAATACTAAAAGCATATAAAATGAACGAATGTGATGTTAGCCTAAATTGTGGCTCCATACAAGGAGATAACAAATCTACGTATTCAAATGTAGGAAACACATTCAACATTTCGTTTAAGGAAGGTGGTTATAAACAAGTTATAAAACCTGATGGAACAGTAGAAATTTATAGCTTTGATTTTATCGAAATAGAAAGCATGAAATATTGCAAATATTTAACGCAAAGAATAATAGATTTAGAAAAAATCATTTTTGAGAAGGATATAATAATTAAGTCAAAAGAAGATATTATAAGCATTCTTAGAAATGAACATAAATAATAACAAATTAAATATCTAAGATTATGAAGAAGATTTTATTTTTAATGGCAATGCTTCCAATAGTTTTGTTTACTGCATGTTCATCAGATGACGAAAATAACGATTACGAAAATCGCCTTGTGGGGATTTGGGTAGAAGATACCGAATCAACATTTGAAGTATTAAATCTCGAACTTAAATCAGATCATTCTGGGTATTTTTGGGCAACCGATGATGGAGTTATAGATGAATTTGGTAAGCAAAAGTTGACATGGAGTGCAACAGAAAATACATTTACATCAACATTTGAAGGAAAGAACACAGAAACCATAAATTATCAAATAGTTAATGGGAAATTGCATTTAGGAGAAATCGTGTACGTTAAGAAATAGATTTGCGAAATGTTTCCCCATTGTTTACCCATACAATAGAAAATAAGCAAATAACAATTTGATTATCAAGGATATAAAACAAACAAGTCCTCAGATTGTGGTTCTGAATGTCGAGGGTTCGAGTCCCTTCAGTCACCCAAAAGAAATCCTTAATAGTCAATAGATTATTAAGGATTTTTTTCTTTACAAAGACAAACTTGATCAGATATGAAAATCCTCTGGATAGACCTAAATAGTTCTTATGCCCATTCCTCACTGGCGCTCCCCGCACTACACGCGCAGATAGCAGACGACACTTCCATCGAGTGGGCCTCCGTATCCGCTACAATCAATGAAAACATAGGAACTATTGTAGAGGAAGCCTACCGGCATAAGCCCGACATTCTTGCCGCTACGGCCTGGCTCTTCAACCATGAACAATTACTGCATATCACATCAAGGCTAAAAGCCTTGCTCCCTGAAACCTGCCTCATATTGGGTGGTCCGGAATTTCTCGGAGACAATGAATTCTTTCTACGTAAAAATCCTTTTGTGAACTGCGTATTCAGAGGAGAAGGAGAAGAAGCCTTTCCCCGGTGGCTGTCATGCTGGAACCATCCGGAACAGTGGAATACAATCTCCGGGCTGTGCTTCCTGGATTCTGATGCGCAATACAGAGACAACGGAACAGCCCGGGTTTTAAATTTCTCCGGACTCATTCCACCCGAAAAAAGCCGTTTTTTCAATTGGAGCAAGCCGTTCGTACAACTTGAAACCACACGCGGATGCTTCAATACATGCGCTTTTTGTGTCAGCGGCGGTGAGAAACCCATACGTACCCTCTCCATCGACAGCATCCGCCGGCGACTTCAAATCATCCACGAACATGGCATCAAAAACGTACGCGTACTCGACCGTACATTCAATTATAATGCACGCCGGGCAAAAGAACTGCTCCAACTGTTTTTAGAATTTCCCGACATACGTTTTCACTTAGAGATACATCCGGCTCTTCTTTCCGAAGAATTAAAAGAAGAATTGAGGCGGTTACCTCAAGGGCTACTTCACCTTGAAGCAGGAATCCAGAGCTTGCGTGAGCCCGTTCTCAAACAAAGCCGCCGCATGGGTAAATTGTCCGATGCGTTGGCCGGATTGGAATTTCTCTGTTCACTCCCCAATATGGAGACTCATGCCGACCTCATTGCCGGACTTCCACTCTATCATCTCAATGAAATCTTTGAAGATGTATACACCCTTGCCGGATATAATGCGGGAGAAATACAGCTGGAATCGCTTAAGCTACTTCCCGGTACGGAAATGCGCCGACAGGCAGAAACACTTGGCATACATTACTCTCCTTTCCCGCCCTACGAAGTTTTAGAGACAAACGAAATCAGTGTTGGCGAGCTGCAAACAGCCCGCCAACTGTCCCGCCTTTTAGACGGCTTCTATAATACACCTGCCTGGCAAGCCCTAACCCGGGAACTAATATTGAACGACAAGACATTCTTGCATAAGTTCCTCGAATACCTGATACGGATAAATCTCATCGACCAGCCTATGAGCTTGGAAAAACGAGGACTTATACTTTACGAATACTGCAAACAAAACTGCCCAGAATATCAGACGCAAGCCAGCATTGCATGGATAGAAGCCGGCATGTCATTAAAAAAAGCCCCGGCAGAAAAAGCCAAAACCAAACATCAGATATCACCGGAAAAGTGGGAAGTCATATACGGGCACTACAAAGACAGCCTCAGACTTTGCTTTCTTCCGACCGACGATAGCAGCCAAAGCGGCTATTGGTTTGGATTTGAGTCTGAAATTCAAAGAACTACTCCTGTGTTCAAAGCGAAAACTATTTCACAGCAATCACATCAAGCCACGCACGAATAGCCTTCTCGTCCGTACGATTGAGCAAACGTCCCTCCTTCCAGTTCAAGTCGGGGTAGGTTTTCTTCAATACAGTTGCGCTATTGCCAATCGAACTGCCTCCCGAAGTGGCAAATGGGACTACCGTCTTGCCTTTCAGGCTATGACTTTCTATGAATGTGTTGATAATTCGCGGAGCAAGATCCCACCAGATAGGATAACCGATAAAAACCACATCATAAGTGCCGATATTTTCTTTTTTACTTTTGATTGCCGGACGCATCTTCGGATCGTTCATTTCAACCGAACTACGCGACCGCTTATTGTTCCAATCAAGATCTGCACTTGTATAAGGCTGTGCAGGAGCTATCGGATAGAGGTCTCCACCCACCGCTGCTCCCAACTTTTCTGCTGCGCGGGCTGTCGTACCGGTTGCCGAGAAATAGGCGACCAGTATTTTGCTGTTCGAATGTTTACTGTTCATCTTCTGTTTTTGTTGTGCGCACATTGCCGTAGTCATTCCGACTGTCATCAGCAGTGCAAATAGTAATTTATACATAGGAATTATTTTAGTTTATCATATTGTTCATCTGTTACCGGTTCCAGCCACTCATTGGAGGTGTTCTCACCGGAAACCTCGAATGCAAGATGTGCAAACCAGCTGTCGGATGCCGCACCATGCCAATGCTTCACACCTGCGGGAATATGGACAACCGTACCGGGAAGAATCTCCACCGCCGGTTTACCCTCTTCCTGATACCAGCCTCGTCCGGCTACACCGATAAGCATCTGGCCGCCGCCTTTTGTAGCTCTGTGTATGTGCCAGTTGTTGCGGCAACGCGGCTCGAATGTGACATTGGAAATGTTTACCTGCTCTCTCGAAACGGGTGCAAGATAACTGTTGCCAATGAAATACTGCGCGTATGCCGTATTCGGTTCACCTATCGGGAAAATCATCTCACGCTGGAATGCTGCCTTAGCATCCTCTCCGTTTGCATCTTCCGCCCACACATCCTTGGCAAGACGAAAAGCCGCCCATGCCTTTGGCCAACCTGCATAAAACCCGATATGCGTGATAATCTCCGCAATTTCCGTACGGGTGATACCGTTCTTTTTTGCCGACTGCAAATGAAATGTCAGCGAGCTGTCGGTAATGCCCTGACTGATGAGCGATGTAATTGTAACCAGACTGCGGTCGCGCAAGCCGAGCTTATCGGTACGGCTCCACACCTCACCAAAAAGGACATCATCGTTGAGTTCCGCAAATTTTGGGGCGAACTCACCCAACTGGTCGCGCCCTGCGGTTTGTACAATCTTTTTCTGTGCCATGACATTGACTGTAAAAAAAGTGAATACTGAAATTAAAATGATTCGGTTCATAATTCTCTATTAATGCATAATTCATTGTTGCAATTCAGATCTCATCCTTTGTCTCATTTCAAGTGCTCCTTGAAAAAAAGCTCTATCTTATCGAAAGGAATAATGTCCATACGGTCATACAAATCCGTATGCACAGCACCGGGAATAATCATCAGCTCCTTGTTATCACCTTTCAATTTCTTGAAAGCATCTTCGCTGAAATACCGGGAATGAGCTTTCTCTCCATGGATAAGCAATACGGCGCTACGAATTTCATCACTATAAGCAAGGATTGGTGCATTGATGAAAGCAAGTGCCGAAGTCTGGTTCCACCCCAAACCGGAGTTAATGGAACGGGAATGATAGCCTCGTTTCGTTTTGTAATAATCGTAATAATCTTTCATGAACTGCGGTGCATCTTCGGCCGGTTCAGGATTCATTGTCGTGCAGGGGTAAGTACCCGTACGATAATCTTTTGTGCGTTGCGCATTGAGCTCCCGACGCATCCGGTAGCGTGCATCTGCATTGTCCGCTGCATCGAAATAACCGTTGGCATTGGCGCGGCTGATATCGTACATGGTAGAAGCCACCGTAGCCTTGATGCGCGTGTCATTGGCCGCTGCATTGATAGCAAAGCCTCCCCAACCGCAAATGCCGAGTATGCCGATACGCTCCGCATCCACATCGGGACGTGTGGCAAGGTAATCCACTGCTGCCGAAAAGTCCTCCGTATTGATATCGGGTGAAGCCACACTGCGAGGTTGTCCGCTACTCTCACCCGTAAACGACGGGTCGAAAGCAATGGTCAGGAAACCCCGTTCGGCAAGTGTCTGTGCATACAGTCCTGACGATTGTTCTTTCACCGCACCAAACGGGCCGCTGACTGCAATGGCCGGGAACTTATCGGCAACAGCGATTTTCGGTACATACAGGTCTGCAGCGAGCGTGATGCCGAAACGATTGACAAAGGTCACTTTACTATGGTCCACTTTGTCGCTCTTCGGAAATGTCTTATCCCATTCTTCCGTAAGTTTCAACTTTTCCATATTCCTGTTATTTTGCATGTTTTGTGCACGACTCTCCATCAGGCCTAAGAGAGAGAGGAAAGCTGCTGTAAAAAAGATTGTCCGTTTCATAACCGATTGATTCTTTTGATTACCAATGTTTTCTTTTCACATTGCAAAGTTACAGGAGATTATAGAAAGGATTGGTAGATGAATTACAGATGTTATAACCTCAATTACAGAAAATCTTGCGGAATAGTTACCGCTTATGCATCCGGGGTGTCTTAGCCAAGAAGAGTGCCCGGAAAACAGCAACTTTCTCATCAGTGTGCGGAAATCTTTCAGCACACTGATTCTCTCACCCTCGCCGACACCGGAATTGCCACTGATTTCTTTGGCAACTCTTCCGTCAGCATGGCTGCCTGTCCATACTTGTATGTGATGGTGAGAAAAACTTTCTTTGCAGAATTCTTGTCCGACAAGTCAGTGAGACGGTAATGTTTACGATACAAAATGTCATAATGTTCTTTTTATTAATGAATGCTTTGGTTTAATTATCTCTTTGTCAGCCGATTTAATAATATCGACTTGGGATGATTCATCAATGATCAGGTAGTCAAAAAGATATTCACCCAAAATACATGTTTTCAACGATAATGTAGAACTTAGTATTACAGGATAGCGTTTAAAAAGTGATTAAACTTATAACAATAATCTTTTATGTTCTAACGGGTTACGATTCGCCAACTTGCAGATTTCTTTAGATTGCTCTGATTTGCTTTTTCAAATAACGCTTTTTATCCGGTACAAAGATCACAATTATTTGAACCTATGTTATTTCGTCTTTATTTTTGTGGCCGTTTTTTAAACATGGGTGTTTAATGCCTAAATCACACCTGCCAGTATATGATAAAAGAATAGCAATAGTATTGCCCCCATTCGTAATTTATGTTATAATGAAAGAGACGTTTTCGACAAGATCATAATTATAGAAGACAAGGCCCCCTTATTTAAGTTTGCATTTAAAATGATTCCGACTTTTTTCCTATTCCAAGTTTTTTTGTACTTTTGCACCGGATTTCTCAATCAATAATGCCCGAAATTCTGTTCTCATTTTTTAATATTCCCTGATGAGGCAGTTTGTAGCGCATTGTGGCAGATGTTGTGCTGTCCGGACTCTTATGGTTCATTATTAGTATTTCCGAGGGAATGAACAGAGGTTAACAGCTTATAGTTAACGGTTAGAGGAAAAGAATAATGAACAACAATACATCTATTTTTATTTCATGAACAAACTTATGGTTTATTCTGCTCTGGCTGTCGCTCTGATGGCCGGAGAGGCTTGTCTTGTACCCATATATGCACAAGACAGGGCTGTGCAGGCGATGACACTCACGACACTTTACAATCTTGCTGACCAACAGAGCCAGAAAGTGAAGGTGAGTGAAGTGGCTTTGCGGGCAGCTAACGAAGGGTTGGCAGCGGCCAAATCGGCTTTGCTGCCGAGTGTGGATTTGAGCCTTCAAGGCAGTTATACGGGCAATGCCTTCATGTTGTCGCGAGGTTTTTCGGCTAATGGAACAACTGACTACATCGTACCGGGTGTGGGAGTTATTCCCGTTGCAAACGGCAAGCAAGACACACCTCATTGGGAAAACAGTTTTACGGCTCAGGTTGCACAAGTGGTCTATGCCGGTGGAGTTATCCGTTCGGGCATCCGTATGGCGGAATTGGGCAAGGAAATGGCAGAACTCGATGTGGAGAAGAACCGCCAGGAAGTGCGCTTCTTGTTGACGGGTTACTATCTTGACCTCTGTAAGTTAGGTAATCAGATGGAAGTGGTGCGCCAGAATATCGCACTTACGCAAAAGGAGATTGCCCAAATGAAAGCTCGCCGTGAGCAGGGTACTGTTTTGCAGAACGACATCACTCGCTATGAATTCCAGTTGCAGAGTCTTGAACTCACACTGACAAAGCTCACCGATGCTTCTACCATCATCAACCATCAACTGGTAACAACACTTCATTTACCGGAACAGACGGTTATAGTTCCTGATAAGAACGAGCTCAACACAGAAATAAATGCACTCTCGGCAATCACTGCTCAAGATACGTGGCAGCAGACGGCGACAAGCAACAACCTTGGCATCCGTCAGTCGGAAGTGGCCGCAAATCTTGCAGAACAGAAGGTGAAGCAGGCAAAGGCAGAATCATTGCCTTCGGTGGCTGTCGTGGCAGAAAATCATCTCTTTGGTCCTTATACACAAGACCTCATCCCGAAAGATTGCAATGTAAACGTGTGGTTTGTCGGGATAGGCGTAAAGTTCAGCCTTGGCAGTCTTTGGAAGAACAAACACCACATCCGCAAGGCACGTACTGAACATCGGCAGTCAAAGGAAGCGCTCGCCTTGGCTCGTGAGGGTGTGGAAAATGCTGTACAGGCAAATTACACCAATCTCCTTACCTCCTACACCGAGGTGAAGACACAGCAGAAGCAGGTGGAACTTGCCAATCAGAACTACTCCGTGGTGCAGAATCGTTATCAAAACGACCTTGCACTCCTTACCGACATGGTCGATGCCTCCAACATGAAACTCTCTGCCGAAATGGCGCTGGTTAATGCCCGCATCAGCATGCTTTATAATTTCTATACACTCAAATACGTAACAAACACTTTATAATAATGGAAAAGAACAAGATACACATCTATTTATATAATGTGCTCATCGTGCTTTGCCTCTTGGGTGGAGCCGTTTATGTGGTGAGCCAGTTTATGCACTTCGGCAGTGGAGAATTTACCGACAATGCCCGTGTACGCCAGAACGTCGTGCCTCAGAGCAGTCGTGTACAAGGCTTTATTCGCGAGGTACGTTTCGCGGATTTCCAGCAGGTAAAGAAGGGTGATACGCTCGCCATCATCGAGGATGCCGAATTTCGCTTGCGACTGGCCCAAGCCGAGACCGACCTTATCCGTGCCGAACATGGTTCGCAGGGAACGGCAAGCAGCATCGTTACCACCAAGACAAGCATGACCGTTACCGAAGCCGGCATCGAATCCGCACGTGTACAGATGGAGAATGCCATGCGTGAGGATACCCGTTTCAAGAAGCTCCTCAGTCAGGATGCTGTCACCCAACAACAGTATGATAAAGTACATACAGGCTATCTGAGTGCCAAGGCAACCTACGAGCAGGCAGTTCGTTCACGTCAAATGCAGTCGGCTGTTATGACCGAACAAGGGCATCACCTTTCCGTTTCGGAGCAGGGCATCGAACTGGCTCGTCGTGCCGTCGACCTCGCCCGTCTCAACCTCTCCTATTGCTACATCATTGCCACTTGTAACGGTACCATTGGCACGAAGGACATTCACGTAGGTCAGCTTGTCAATCCGGGCCAGACACTGGTAAGTATCGTTGACAATGGTGAACGTTGGGTTGAAGCGAACTATAAGGAAAGCCAGTTGCCTCACATCAAGGTGGGCAGTAAGGCTGAGATTACAGCCGATGCCGTTCCCGGTATACAATATACGGGTACGGTGGAACGCATCTCTGATGCTACCGGCAGTGCCTTCTCACTTATTCCCATAGACAATGCCACGGGCAATTTTGTAAAGGTCGAACAGCGCGTCACCGTACGCATCAAGCTCAATGAGAATGCTGATGTTGCCAGGCTTAAAAGCGGTTATAATGTGGAATGTATCATTGAGGAATAATGGGACAATTGACTGAATTCTTTATGAAGAGTGCCGGTGGCCCTCCACCCGGCATGGGCTTTTCCATGCCTATGATGAAGGGGTGGGTGCCTCGCCATGTACAGCCATGGCTGTACGTGCTGACCGCCCTTTGCTTCCAGTTCAGCGGTGGCATCTACCTCGGTGCACTGGATGGCATCCGTGGCACCACCAACTTTATGATCGAGGACATACTTTTCCTACTTTATGCCACCCTCGCGGGTATGGCTGTCTATTTTCCGATACTCTTCCGCATGAAGTTCCGCTTCACCAACAAACAGTTGCTCTGTGGTTCTGCCATCGTTCTTGCCATATGCAATGTGCTGACGATGCATTGCCAGTCGATGCATGTGCTCATGATAGTGTGCTTCATAGCCGGAATGGCTAAGATACAGGGTACGTTTGAATGCATGAGCAACATCCAGCTTTGGATTACTCCCCGACGTGATTTTGCCGTTTTCTTCCCTGTGCTCCACATCATCCTGCTCACCGCCATCGAGGGTAGCGGATGGCTTGCCGCCTGGTTCGGTCATCATTTCACATGGCAGATGATGCACGTCTTCACCATCGGCACTATGTCGTTTGTACTGCTCACGCAGGCCATCTTCTGTCGTCCGTTTTGTCCCATGCCTCAACGTCTGTCGCTCAAAGGTATCGACTTTCAGGGAGCATTGCTCATCTGCGGACTGATGCTCGTGATGTCGTACATTGTGGTGTACGGCGACTATTTCATGTGGTTCGATACCCTCCGCATACGCCTTCTGTTCGGTGCTGCCATTGTGCTTTTCGGCATTGTGCTCTACCGCCTGCGCTACTACCGTTATCCCTACATCGAGCTCAGTCTTTTTACACGTCGCAACGTTGTTCCCATTCTCATCGTCACCTTCTTTGCCGAACTCGCTTTCGGTGCTGAATACACGATGGAAGAGATACTTTACAGCGAAGTCATCCGGTTGGAGGAACTGACCAAAGAGTCGCAGTATATGTGGGCACTTCCCGGCATGTACCTCGGTATCCTACTCGATCTCTATTGGCTGAAAGTCAGGAAATGGAAAGTGTGGAAACTTTTCGGCATTGCCTTCATCGGCATCGCACTCTATGGTATGCTGATGTACTTCACGCTTGACATAAACGTCAATATCGAACAGTACCGCTTTGCTATCTTCTTGCGAGGATTTGCGTATGCCATCCTTGCCCCAACATTGATGTGGGCTTTAGACGAATCGGTCCCAAGTCTTGAACAGTTCTTCATGGGCTTGTTCGTATTCAACATCCTCCACATGTATCTGGCAGGAGCGGCAGGTTATGGCATTTATACCACTATCTTCTCGCACTTTATGAACGACAACATGACGAGCTACGGACAGCAACTCACTCTCACACACTTGGATATGGCGCACTTCAACCTCGGAGAATACGTTAGCCACGATTTCCTGCACTCCATAATGATGGTGGCAATGAAACAGGTCTATGGCTATGTTATCTGGTTCGCTTTAGCCCTTGCCACCCTCTTCCTGCTGTGCGACATTCCTGCTGTCCGCACAAATATCCGCAAAGTTCCCCGCTGGCCTGTTTATGCCATTGAGTATCTTGCGAGAAGGAAGTAAGAGGATGTTACACATCAAGGATGAGAGTGGTTCTTGTTTGGATTCACTCTCATCTTTGACATTCAGCCAGACAGAATTAATAAAAACGTTAAATATTTCACCCTTTAGAATTTGCCCTTTTAAGAATTACAAGCATATTTCCAGTTTATCACCTACAACTAAATGCCTGAAAACAAACCTGTGCAGAACGGTGCAATGCAGACTGTTCCATCCTTGTTTATTTGATTCTTTCTAACATAGAAAAGAATCTTAAATGTACTCTTGCCTATATACCTTGTTTTTTATGTCCGTAACAATGGGGTTACAACTTCCCACTGCAAAGGAACGATTAACAATTAGTTTATGAACGGACATCTAAGAGACAACAAGCGACAAATCAACAACTTAGAACCGAAATCGTTACTATTTTATTTCGTCTGATTTTCAGTAACGATTTAGTAACACTACTTTGTCCAAACGGGGCATTTTCTTGTCTTTTGCTTGTCTGCCGACAAAATAAAAAAAGTCCCGTAAAACCTTGATTTTACGGGACTTGTCTTAGTTTTTCCACCATTTGTCTTTAGTGTTTGGCGGAGAGACAGGCTCTCGAACCTACATATTCAAGAAATATCATAAAATTGCAAATCATTAATAATCAAGCACTATTTGGAGTACATAGTAAATCTAAATCTTTCTGAATATCTTTTGCTATTCCAAATATTGGGTGTATATTTGGGTGTAGAATTTCAAACACACCCAATTATGAATATCAAACGAAACATCATTTTTGCATTGGAAAGCCGGAAGAAGAACGGTGTGCCAATCGTGGAGAACGTGCCTATCCGTATGCGTGTCATATACGCAAGTCAGCGCATTGAGTTTACAACGGGTTACCGCATTGATGTAGCCAAGTGGGATGCTGACAAGCAGCGAGTGAAGAACGGGTGTACCAACAAACTAAAGCAAAGTGCATCTGAAATCAATGCCGATCTGCTGAAATACTATACCGAAATTCAAAACGTGTTCAAGGAATTTGAGGTACAGGAAGCCATGCCCACTACCCAACAGCTAAAGGACGCATTCAACCTGCGGATGAAAGATACAAGTGAAGACCAGGAAGACGTAAAGATAAGTTTTTGGGAGGTATTCGATGAATTTGTAAAAGAATGCGGCAACCAGAATAACTGGACTGAATCCACATACGAAAAGTTTGCAGCCGTTAAAAATCACCTCAAGGAGTTCAAGGAAGATTTAACCTTTGAATATTTCAATGAATTCGGACTGAACGAATATGTCAATTTCCTGCGCGACAAAAAGGATATGAGGAACAGTACCATCGGTAAACAAATGGGATTCCTCAAATGGTTCCTGCGGTGGAGCTTCAAGAAAGACTATCACCAGAATATAGCATACGATACGTTCAAACCGAAATTGAAAACCACCCCCAAGAAGGTAATCTTCCTGACATGGGAAGAACTGAACAGACTTAAAGACTATCAGATACCCAAAGACAAACAGTATCTGGAACGTGTCCGGGATGTTTTCCTGTTCTGTTGCTTTACCAGTCTGCGTTATTCAGATGTTCGCAACCTAAAGAGAAGTGATGTCAAGTCCGACCATATAGAAGTCACCACCGTTAAAACGGCAGATAGTCTGAGTATTGAACTGAACAAGTACAGTAAAGCCATACTTGAAAAATACAAGGACATCCATTTTGAAAACCACATGGTATTGCCTGTTATCAGCAATCAGAAAATGAATGATTATCTGAAAGAACTGGGAGAACTGGCAGAAATTAACGAACCTATACGTGAAACCTACTATAAAGGGAATGAGCGCATAGATGAAGTTACCCCGAAATACGCATTGCTCAGTACTCATGCAGGAAGAAGAACATTCATCTGTAATGCGCTGGCTCTAGGTATTCCGGCACAGGTTGTAATGAAATGGACAGGACACAGTGATTATAAAGCCATGAAGCCCTACATTGACATAGCCGATGATATTAAGGCTAATGCAATGAACAAGTTTAACCAACTATAAAAGTATCAGTCTGTTTCACAGATTATCCATTATTAGAGTTATCTTTGTTAAGTAATAGTTAGTAATATGGAAAATAACAACGAACATAATATAAAGAAAGGTCATTTTGATGCCTTTGTCCATGCTGTCGGTTCGGAAATAGAACAGGCACAAGTCCGGCTCATTACCGCAGCCAATGCCCAGATGTTGTTCCATTACTGGAAAATGGGCAATTATATACTGTACCACCAAAACCTGCATGGCTGGGGTGGTAAAATTATCAAGAAGTTGGCACAGGCAATCAGATTCAATTATCCTGAAAAGAAGGGATATTCGGAGCGTAATCTTACTTATATGTGCCAGTTTGCCCGTTTATATCCGTTAAATGTACTTCGTAGTTTTATTGAAACAGATTCAATACTGTCAGTCCCTAATATTCAAAACATTACTAATGAAGTCCTTAAACTCAACAGCGGGCAATTTACGCAGGAGCTTACTGCGCAAATACAATCAGCTGATAATCAATCTTTAGAAATTACGCAGGAGGTTCCTGCGCAATTTCAGAATGTAGAAAAAACAGTAGCAACCATCTATAAAATAAAAATAGAGGATATAGAAGATTTATTCTTGGCGTCACCGATTGCAAGAATAAATTGGGCAAGCCATATGGTCATACTCAATAATCCGCTACCATTAGGTGTAAGGTATTGGTATATGAAACAATCTGTAGAAATGGGTTGGAGCAGTAATGTGCTGAAAATGCAGATTGAAAGTAATCTGTATGACAGACAAATCAAGAGTAACAAGGTAAACAACTTCACTGCCACACTTCCGGCACCTCAAAGCGATCTTGCCAATTATCTGTTAAAAGACCCGTATATCTTTGACTTGGCAGGAGCAAAGGAAAAGGCTGACGAAAGGGATATAGAAGAACAGTTGGTAAAGCATGTAACCCATTACTTGCTGGAAATGGGTAACGGCTTTGCTTTTGTTGCCAGACAAAAACATTTCCAGATTGGGGACAGTGACTTTTTCGCCGACCTGATTCTATATAATATCAAGCTCCACGCCTATGTCGTCGTGGAATTGAAAGCAACGCCATTCAAACCGGAATATGCAGGGCAGTTAAATTTCTATATCAATGTTGTAGATGATAAACTGAGGGGAGAAAATGATAACAAGACCATCGGTCTTTTGCTGTGCAGGGGTAAGGATGAGGTCGTGGCACAATATGCCTTGGCTGGATATGACCAGCCGATAGGTATCAGCGACTATCAATTGAGCAAGGCAGTACCCGAAAATCTGAAATCTGCCCTACCGAGTATAGAAGAAGTGGAAGAAGAACTGACCTTATTCCTTGACAAGGACAAGAACCCATAATATAAAGTATATGGCAGGAAAGATACAGACGATGATTCCCCAATATGGAGAACTTAACAGAATATACAGAGACTATATAGATAATTACGCTTTTTCTTTTGACAGGCAGAAATTCATATCGGATTTCTATCAGGAGTATAATGACATGAAATCCTTTGAAGCCGCTATCCTTGAACTGGTGCTTGACAAGCAAAAAGAGCAATACACCTTGATACTCAACAGTCTGAAAACTGAAATAGAAAAGAGCATACAGGCTTATGAGATACGCCCGTTAAGTGACAGAGCCATAGAACGTGCTTGCTATCAGCACATGGAAAGGTATTCTCAGGAAATTGAAGCCCAGCTGGATGTTACAAGAAGTCTGAGCAAGCCGCTGAATGAAGCCAACAACAGGTATGATTCCATTGGTTACAGGGAGCATACAGCCGAAGAGGAAAAACAGGCAGAGAAAGAATATGAACGCTGCAAGGCTGAATATGACAGGGAAAAAGCCAAACTGAACAAACTCTATGACCAGCAAAAGGCTACAAGAACAGAGGCATTCCAATATATGAAGAACTGTTGTGCGGACATATACCGTCAAAGCTGCCTTTTTCTGGATATATTGAAGAAATACATTCCTGACGGAAAGCAAGAGAATAAATCAAGCGAGCCAATCAGTCAGCAGGAAACGACAGAAGAACAACAGGAATATTTCAGCATGAAATTACTTTCGCTCATTCATGAGGTGTGCAAAGGAGAACAGTTCGAAGAAATTTCCGCACCAGATTTCTATGCCAATATGAATCTTCACCCCTGCAACTGTAAGCTGAAAATAAAACCGAGAGAGAAAATACGTGTATGCTATCTGATATTCCTGATGAGCGAGAAACTCTCCAAACAGGACAGGGACAAATGGAAAGACAGAATACTGAAACTGCTGGATATTGACGACAGCTACTACAAATCCAAGTACAAGGAGCCTGTTTCAGATTTCCCCAGTGACAGCAACCAAAATTTCGCCAAGGAAATGGAACATATATTCAGATAATCCGTGATATATCCTGATACTTTACGAAAGTTCCACTTTTACCACTCAAAATAATTTTTGAGTGGTATTTTTGTTTTCTGATATTCAATAAGATACAATGATATTCAGTTTGTACCGTCCCCATCCTTACCACTCATAACCCTACCTAATTTTGCATCGTTCGAGAACAGAAATAACAGCCAGTGCGCAGGGCTGATTGTTTAACGACTAAATAGATTGGACGATGACAAATATCCAAGAATTATTATCAAAACCCGTCTGGCAAATGACAGGCGAAGAATTCATATTCCTGAGTAAGCACGCTTCAGGTCAGGCCGAAGCATTGCCGCAACCCGTTACAGACACGGAAAAGAAGTATGTGTACGGAATACTCGGTATAGCCAAACTGTTCGGGTGCAGTCTGCCCACTGCCAACCGCATAAAGAAAAGCGGTAAGATAGACAAGGCGATTACCCAGATAGGGCGCAAGATTATAGTTGATGCAGAACTGGCTCTTGAACTTGCCGGAAAGAAAACAGGAGGACGGAAATAATGGGAGGTATGCTTATGGACTATATGAGAGAAATAAAGGAAATATCTGCAGAACAGGCGATAATCCTTTGGCAAGCCTCACGTCTGAGCCTATCGAAAATCTATGAGAAAGCACCTGAGATTTTAAAAGTGCAAGGTTCGGTCATTGGCACACTGGGCAATTTCAGTGCATCCATAGGCAAAGCCAAAAGTAAAAAGACTTTCAATGTGTCGGCTATTGTAGCCGCCTCATTGAAAAACGGTACGGTACTACGGTATGTGGCAGAACTTCCGGAGAACAAAAGGAAAGTCCTTTATGTGGACACGGAACAAAGCCATTATCACTGCCTGAAAGTCATGAAACGTATTTTACGGCTGGCCGGTCTTCCTGATGACAGGGACAATGAACATCTGGAGTTTCTCGCTTTGAGGAAATACACGCCCGAACAGCGCATCAGGATTGTCGAACAGGCTATCTATAATACACCGGACATAGGGCTTGTAATCATAGACGGCATCCGTGATATGGTATATGACATCAACAGTCCGGGAGAATCGACACGCATCATATCCAAGTTGATGCAGTGGACGGATGACAGGCAAATACACATCCATACGATACTCCACCAGAACAAAGGCGATGAAAACGCAAGAGGGCATATCGGTACGGAGCTGAACAACAAGGCGGAAACCGTTCTTCTCGTGGAAAAGGACAAGAGCAACGGGGATATAAGCAATGTTTCGGCCATGCACATACGTGCAATGGATTTCGAGCCTTTCGCTTTCCGTATCAACGACAATGCATTGCCTGAACTCATAGAGGGGTACAGACCCGAAGCGAAGAAACCCGGAAGACCGGAAGAGGAAAAGTTCGACCCTTACAGGCATATTACCGAACAACAGCACCGCATAGCACTAGAAGCGGCTTTCGGACTGAAAGAGGAATACGGCTACAAGGATCTGGAAACCGCCTTAATCAAGTCTTATATGTCAGTAGGTGTAAAACTGAACCATCAAAAGGCGGTATCACTTATCACCATGCTCCGGAACAAACGGATGATAGTACAGGAGAACGGCAGGAAATACACGTTCAAGCCAGACTTTCACTATTAGACCGTCTAACCTGTAATCACTTCACTTTATTCGGCAGGTCTATATATTAAGGATAAAGCGAAGCGATTGCAGAGAATGTAAAACCGCTTCACTTTATTACCGTATCCTATATATACGAAAATAAAGTGAAGTGATTATACAGACCGTACTTCATAAAAAGGTACGGGCGAAAAGAGAAATAAATATTCCAACCATTATTCAAACACTCATCTTATTATGGATATACAAACAGCAAAACAAATCAGGATAGCGGATTTTCTGTACAGTTTGGGACATTCTCCCGTCAAGCAGCAAGGTATCAACCTGTGGTATAAATCCCCGTTACGGGAAGAGACAGAGCCCTCGTTCAAAATAAATACCGAACGCAACCAATGGTATGATTTTGCAATTGGTAAAGGTGGAAATATCATTGCACTGGCACAGGAACTCTACTATTCCGACTATGTACCTTATCTTCTACAGAAAATCGAGGAACAGACTCCGCACATCCGTCCCGTATCTTTCTCTTTTGGCAAGCAGTCATTTTCCGAACCGAGTTTTCAGGAGTTGGACATTGTACAGCTGACTTCTCCTGCCCTGCTTGCCTATCTACAGGAAAGAGGGATAAACACGGCACTGGCGAAAAGAGAATGTAAGGAAGCCCGTTTCACCCACAACGGCAAACGTTATTTCGCCATTGCTTTTCCGAACATATCGGGTGGATATGAAATCCGCAACCGATATTTCAAGGGATGTATCGCACCAAAAGAAATATCCCATATCAGACAGTCAGGAAAGCCAAGGAGTGCATGTTACGTTTTTGAGGGATTTATGGATTACCTTTCCTTTCTGACCTTAAGACTGGAAAGCTGTCCGCAATCACCCGACTTCGACAGACAGGATTACATAGTTCTTAATTCCGTAGCCAATGTTCCCAAGGCACTCTATCCGTTGGGAAGCTATGAGCGCATCCACTGTTTCTTTGACAATGACCGTGCAGGAATGGAAGCAATACAGCAAATCAGAAAGGAGTATGATGCTACCCGGTATATACGTGACGCCTCGCAAATCTACAGTGGATGTAAAGATCTGAACGAATATTTACAGAAACGAATAGCCGATAGGAAAGAGCAAGCGCAATCTGTCAAAAAGAGGAATGATACACTATCCAAGAAACCGAAAGGCTTCCGGTTATAGCCCACTATAACTACACGCTTCGCTTTCGTAGTTGTGGGCTCTCCCGAGGGGATTAGGGCTTTGCCCTAATGACCCACTCAGGGCGTTTCACCCCTGAGAACCCCGAGCAAAGAGTGACCCTCTCTTTGCAATCTCCGCT
>ERZ894220.184-NODE-184-length-73523-cov-9.67986_pt1 | contig 73523 bp, 67 predicted proteins | sample MGYA00380292_ERZ894220 | MGnify/ENA primary metagenome ERZ894220 (study PRJEB32331, sample SAMN06328446) | human gut metagenome | biome: human gut microbiome; feature: stool | host: Homo sapiens | collected 2014-12-05 ... | reverse complement strand
ATCGGAATCCTTATGTAAGCGCAATAGAAAATCGTAATCTGGGGACTGGATGTTGCCTGAAATTCTGCATTCTTTATGAATTTGGGGCAAGACAGCATCCACTTCTGCTGACGCACAACATTTTTCATAGACTTTACCGCTTTTTTCAGACGTTACTGGCTCACTGTATTTACAGTGTTACTGATCCACTGCTTTTTTCAGATCTTCCACTGCCTGTGCGAGCATTGCATCTGAACCAAGTGCCTGTTCGTAATCCGTTTCTACCTGTGCAAACAGCTCCTGTACATCTGTCTGTGTGGAAACTTCTTCAATCACCGTCTGAATCTGCTCGTCAGAGATCTCTGCCTGAATATCGAATTTCCCTTCTTTATCCTTAACCACATACAAGGTTCCAAGCCCCGGTACTTCGGTGTAAATTCCACGGATCTTCATATTGTACCGTACATACAGGATCCTGCTGCCTTCTGCTTTGCCGTCTTTCGTGTAAATCGCAATCCCATCGTATGCTTCGGCATAGGCTTCTTTTCCGGAAAGTTCCTGATAGTATGCTTCTACTGCATCCGCAAGCTCTTCGTCCTGATTCTCCAGAAGCGGATTGGTTTCCATCGCTGCGTACCCGGTATTTACTTTTGGCTCTTCTGTAACAACTGCACTTACTTCTTTTACCTCATCTTTTTTCTCTTTCGTAAGAAAAACGGTGACTCCCGCCGTCATAAAGCAGACCAGCAGATACACAAGACCAGTGTAGAAAATCTGCTTCTTTCTGCCTGTAAGGACGGGCATCCTTTTTTCTTCCGACATGGCATTTCCTCCTTTGCCACCTATCATACGCAATGCCAGCTTTTGCGTCAATAGCGAAGAAAGACTTGTTTTGACGGGTTTTGTCGAAGCGATTATTTATTCTTTTTCTGCATTAAAATTGCTTTATGCTGATGCCCCCTCTGTGTATCAAATCACTTGCAAATGGTATTCCGGCTGCTATTCTGTTCATCCCGTTTTACTTGTCCTGTTCAAAATTTCTTCTTGATTTTTTTCTGGGCAAGTGCTATATTAGTAAATGTCCTTGTAGCTCAGTGGATAGAGCACCGCCCTCCGGAGGCGGGTGCGTCAGTTCGATTCTGATCAGGGACGTGAAAAGACTGTGAAGCTTTTATGGCTTGACAGTCTTTTTTAGTAGCTTGATTGGCTTTCCATTGCATTTTCTTTGTTGTCAGTTTTTTAGGTTATCTCTTCCATACAGGCAATTATTCAAGTGAAATTCATACTACCATAGCTTGTACTTTCAATCACAGAATTCGTTCTGAAGAATCACTTCCTGTTCTTCTCCCTTATACACAAAATAAGAAAAATAATACATGCAAGAAAGCTTAAGAACACACCTATGTAAAAGGTTGGTAACGCACTGGCTTTTGCCGCCTCAAGTGAAATTGCCGGATAATATAAGTCCTTATACCAGGTGAAATAAGTATAGAATTCACCAAGAACGATTGCCACTAATCCAATTCCCGCCAGAATCCGTTCTCTTGCTTCTATACGCTTTGCCTGAATCAGCAGAACGCCAATCACAAGCAACGCAATCCCAACCGGATTGGCAATACTCTTAAATCCCCATTCTGATAACTCCGTCATATACTCCGGCGCAAACCATTTGAACGGCATTAGAATAAAGCTGATTATGTAGCAATATAGGATATAGGTTCTCTTCATCTTGAATCCTCCTTGGCATTTATTCAACAGTTTCGATTTCTACTTCTAGTTACAGTATATCCGTTTTTTTAAGAAAAATCCAGTTTATATTACAGCCATTTCCGGCTGCTTTCAACTAATTTATTCTTTCTTCAAAGCCTCCTCTATATCAGTCGGCAAGCACCCCATAACGTAAAAACTCCAATTACTCCTGCGCATCCCATCATCCAAAGAACTTCTATCCGATGCATTTTCTTCTGGAACTTTTCTTCCATTCCAAGTGACTGTAAGATTTCCCATTCTCTTTTTTCTTCCTGCTTCTCTGCAAGGAACATCTGATATAAAACGATAGAAATCAGAATCATGTAAAACACTGCAAAAATGCTGTACATTCCTATAAAGGAATACAATTCCTGACGTATTTTCTTATACTCTTCATGGTTATTCTGCACATTTACAGCTGTTCCCTGTTTTAAAATACTTAGAATATGCCCTTCCGTATCATACGCATCCACATCATCCGATACCAGAATTTTTACAATCTGATCATATTCCATAATTCTGCTTTTCCCAAATTTCTTCCAGAAATTCTTTCCAACAATCATCGATATACCAGATCCACCTATCTGTGGATTCCGCACATCTTCTTCCTTCATGCCACGTAAAATCGCTGTTACCGGAATCGGATTTTCGTTTCTGCTTCCATCCTCATTCAATGTATAAACCGGAAGTTCATCACCAACCTGTACCGTATCTTCTGATATTCCTTGTCCGTCCGGGCTGAATGCGCTCAGATATTTCCCATCATATTCCTGCAGTTCTGTAAGATCCAGAATGCAAAAATCTCCCTGTTCAAATTCTTCTTTTGTCAGGCTGCCTTCATCCAGATTTCTCAGAAAACGCTGTATATCCTGCCATCTGTCTATTGTAAGCAAAGACAATCTTACTTTCTCAATAGATATCTTTTCCTTTATTGATGTCTCATTCAGATATGCCACCAATGTTTCGACTACTTTCTGAAAATACTCGCTTTCGGCATATTCTGACAGATCAATCCAGAACTCCTCTTTCTCATTGTTGTGATATTGCTCTACAGAAGTCACTCCGGCAACCTGTTCCAGTTTATCAACTGTCTGCTTTGAAATTCCCGGTGAATTCGTAATTTCCATTGTACTTAAATAATATCCATTTCCTGTCAGCCTTTGATATACTTTCAGTTCTTCCTGCCTGGTTGAGATTTCCATCTTTCCAAATCCCACGATCAGAAAAACACTTGCCAGAAGAACGATTTCCACACTCTTACGCACACGATGCATCTGCCATTTATGAAGTAAAACTCTCCCCGGCGTAAACCTTACGATCTTCCTATATTTTTCTCTTCTTTTCTGAACTTTCTTCTTTTTTTCTTTCAGAAGTATGCGAAGCTGCACTGCACTGAGTCCATAACTTGCCCCAATGCATAACACACTGAATCCAGTTCCAAAAAGAACTCCTTCCCAAGCAATTGCCTGTGGTAATGTCTGCTCGGTTATCTTTTCAAAAACAGGGATAACCAGCTGGTAAATCCCAATTCCTGCAAGATTTCCAACAATAACAGCCCCTGCACCAAACAGAACTGCTTCCCAGAAAATAATCTGGTACATCTGCCCTCTTCTCATTCCAAGTGCATCCAGGAACCTCCAGAACTGTTCTCTTGAAATAATCGAACGCGATACCGTAAGAAACAGGATACAGATCGACGCACCACCAATCAGCAAACGGATATTTTCCAGAAAATCCATATACGGAAGACTTACATCAGAAAGTTTGTCCTGTTCCACATTTTCATCCATGCCGCAGGTAAATTCTTCACTGTCTTTCAGATCTTCATAGACACTTTCACTGCCTTCTTTCGCTTTTACAAGCATATGCATATCCTGAATAGATCCAATCCTGTCACCGCCTTCCCGGGTCACAATCCCGGTCGGGAACCGATGCCGGTTGCAGATCTCCCAGTTTATCTGATAATCTTTTAGAATCCCGCACAAAGTATAAGCATAGCTTTTCGATTCCCCCTGCTCCAGAATGGAAAGCGCCGATGTAACGTCCAGTGTAATTTCTTTTCCAAGCATCTCCTCATATCCAAGTGAGCGAAGTGTACTGTATTCCATTGCGATCTCATGCTCATTTTCCGGCAGGCGCCCTTCTTTCATTTCCAGTCTGCCAAGCTTCCACGCCGTCTCGTCCATCGTCCCGATATTCATCTGACGGTTTTCCAGATAATCCCCGGAGATCGCACCATAGATCCTTATTTTCCCGGTCTGTGCAAGAAATGGATTCTCTTCTGCTACTTTCACCGAGCTTTCATCCATATCCACAAATACCTGTTCCCATTCCCCATATACCGCCTTGCGATTCTCGATATATGCGGCTTTCAGTCCTTCTGACATCTGGAAGCCAATCTGGACCAGTGTGCAGGTAAGAAGCAGGACTGAGACAATCAGGATGCTGTATTTCTTCTGGCTGCGAATTCTTTTTATACTGAGTTCCCGTTCAATTCCATGTCTTTTCTCTCTTTTCATCGCAATGCACCATCTTCCATATACACAATCCTGTCCGCATAATTGGCACTGTCCATATCATGTGTCACCATGACAATTGTCTGACGGTAAAGTTCTCTGGATGCGCAGATCAGCTTCATGATCTCCTGCCCGGTCTGATAGTCCAGATTCCCGGTCGGTTCATCCGCAAGGATCACTCCCGGCTTTGCCGCCATTGCACGGGCAATTGCCACTCTCTGCTGCTCTCCACCGGATAACTGATCCGGATAATCTCCATTCCTGTCCCATAATCCGACCTTTTCAAGAAGCTGTCGGATATAGGCTTTATCCGGTACTGTATGTGCGATATAAAGCGGCATACATACATTATCCCAGATCGTATACTCCGGCAGTAACTGATACTGTTGGAAAATAAACCCGATTTTCTTCTGCCTGATCTTGCAGATCCTCTTTTGGGAAAGTCCGTTGATCTGTATTCCATTCAGAAAGACTGCTCCGGTATCTGGCTTTTCCAGTGTTCCTGCAATCTTAAGAAAAGTAGATTTCCCGGATCCGCTTCGCCCCATCACTGCCACAAACTCACCACTTTTCACTTCAAAAGAAAACTCCTTTAATGCTGTGATTTTCTTTTCACCAAGGGTATAGCTTTTGCTTACCTTGTCCAGTCTGATTACGGTTTTCATCTTCCATCACCTCCTTCATTTGTTAGTCTTACTATACCAGATCTGTCTTTCGATTCACTTACCCTAATCTTACGATATCGTAAGATTACTCACTTCCCGCCCATGATCCTTTGCGATCATCTTTGGCAGTATAAACTGGAAGGTTGTCGCCTCTTCCAGACCACTCCGCTCTACAACCTTCAGTGTCCCCCGATGAAGCGTGACAATTTCCCTTGCAAGATGCAGGCCAATCCCGATTCCACTGCCTTGTTCCATCTGGTAAAAACGGTCAAAAATCAGCTCTCTTTTCTCTTTTTCAATCCGTTTTCCCTGATTAGTGATATACAGCTTGTAATAATCTGTATCTTCTTTCAGAAGAATCTGTATCTTGCTTCCTGTATCTGCATATTCTATGGCATTTTTCAGTACATTTTCCATTGCCTCTTTCAGCCAGAATCCGTCACAGGAAAGCAGGCATTCTTTTGGAACATCCTTTTCAAATCCAACGCTTTTTTCTTCCGCTAAAGGCTGTGTTCTGTCCATGCATTCTTCGATGAGTCCGGTCAGATTTTCTTTTTTCCGCTTCATCCAGATTTTCCCGGAATCAATCTGTGCAAGCCTCAGAAGCACGATCGTCATATCCGACATCCACTGCACTTTTTTCACACAGTCTTCCAGCTTCTGATACCGCTTTTCATTCTCTTCTGTCGCAAGAAGCACCTCCAGATTCAGAAGTGTTCCCGCGATCGGCGTCTTTAGCTGATGGGAAATATTTTCCATATAAGTTCCCATTTTCTGCCGGTCCCGATGCAGAAATTCTTTTTCTTCCGCTAGCTTTGCTTCCAATTCCCTGTCTTTTTCTGCAAATTGATTATTCAGTGTTTTTTTCCGTCTTTTCTCCATGTGCAGTTCTGTCAGCAGACCAGCAATGCAGATGATGCCGATTGCAAACACAAACGTGCCTCTTCCATAGCTTCGGATTCTTTTTCCCAGCCAGACTTTTCCTGTCTCTCCATATCCTGCCTCTTTCAATGCCTCGCAGCCCTTCTGATATGCTTCTTCATCCGGTTCTGTAAAGGCAGAAACCGTTCTGTCTTTTTCTGTCTGTCCAATCCAGGAAACAACCTGTCTTTCATAATTTTCTGCAAGAATATTCTGATATCCATAAAAAGCCAGCAATATCAAAAGAAAAATCAGAATCCATTTTCCCGGTATTCTCCATTTTTCTGTCTTTTTCTCAGATTTCATCATACACATCCTCTGCTTTCATCGTCCATGCGTAACCGACTCCACGCTTTGTCTCAATCGGATCCTGCTCACTTTCTGCAGTCAGCTTCTTTCTCAGCCGGTTCATATGTACAGACAAGGTATTGTCATCGATATAATTTTCATTGGAATCCCAGATAGTATCCAACAGGAACTCCCGTGCGACAAGATTCGGTGCATTTTCCAGAAGACTGCGCAGAACCTGGTACTCCGTCCTTGTAAGATCGATCCGGACACCATCCTTCTGCAAAATCTGATTCTGCAAATCCAGTTCATATTCTCCGCTTTTGATTCCTTTTTTCACTTTCTTGCCATTCTGCATACCGGTACGTCGCAGCAAAGCCTTGATTCTCGCAATAAATTCAAATGTGCGGAAAGGCTTTATCACATAATCATTTGCTCCCGCCTCAAATCCCTCTACAATAAATTCTTCACTGTCATAGGCTGATAAGAAAAGAATGGGATTGTCTGTATATCTGCGGATCTCCCTGCAGAGCATGATTCCGTTCCCGTCTGGCAGCTTCATGTCCAGTACATACAGCATATATTCTTCTTCTCGGATCCTTGTAAGCGCCTCACTACAGTTTTTTACTGCGACCGCATTCCATCCCTTTAGGTCCAGGATGTCTACGATTCCCTGTCTTACCAGATCGTCATCTTCAATTACTAAAATTTCTGTGTTCATGCTTGGAATTCCTTTCTTTATTTCTATTGTATGATTGCGTAAGCTGACTCCTACTTGATCTATATAATCGAGCAGGCTGACTCCTACTTGATTCGTATACTTTGTACACCATCTCGCTTAACAGCCAGATGATGTACATTCGCCAAATGCAGATTCTTGTGCAAGCACAAATCTGCACTTGGCTCATCGTATACACAAAAAGGTGCCGCAAACCTGCGACACCTCTTTAAGTCTTCTTCAAATGATTATCCAGCAGGCGTGCGCTTCTCCTGCATCTCTCAGGTTTCCCCTGTCTATACCATCGGCGTGTGGATCGCACGAAATCTTCCACCTTAAATAATCATATGAATAAATTTTTCTCTACTTTCAGTATATCAATATTATTCTCTTTTGTAAAGAATTTGTATGTAGAAAAAAGTTCATAATCATTGGGATGTCTTTCCCTAATATGCATAATCTGCACAACAGTTATAATAACTTCATCTGTTACTATATCCTCTGCTATACAATGGTATATTTCCCTGTCAATTTTCCCTACTCTATACACGTTTATAATCTATCCCTACTTCGCCACGATCCGAATCTCCTCCCCATCAGAGTAATACACGGAATCCGAAAGCACTTCCTCCGGCGCCACTCCGATCTGATTGATCTCTTTGACCATCTCCTGCATCCGCTCCGGCTCCATTCCAAAGCTTTCCGGCACCAGAATGACTTCATGGATACTGCTTGGCAGGATATAAAACCCCTCTCCGATCATCCCCCAGACCTTTTCCAAGAAATCCGGATACCGCATCACTGCTGCCCCCAGACTGCACTGCTCGTTCGTCGCCACATACATAAAGCGCACGATCTTCTGGATCTGCACCGGATAGATCCGCGGTGTATTCTTCTCGGCAAGACGCCGGATCTCTTCCTTTTCCACACGCCAGTACCGCAGATGCTCGTTGCGAATCTGGATCGCCGCCGAACCAAAGCGTGTGTTGTCTATCTGGATATAATAGACCACTGCCAGATCCAGGAACGGCTCATAAGGAATCTGCTTTAACAGTTCTTCGTTGGCATCCCGCCGGATCAGCTTGTACACGATATGCTCTTTTACATGATTAAAATCAAACAGATTCTGACAATCACAGGTCTTCTTCACCCGAATCTCCTGATAAATACTGCAAATGGAATCCGCCAGATCCGGTACCTGCTGCCCCTTCAGGTACTTCTGGTAAAATTCCTCCAGATAGATCGTCGGTGCAAGGTTGCTGTCCTCCTGCTTAAAAAGAATCCCCGTTCTTCTGGTTCCATTATTCTTTGTCACAGTGTACAGCTCTGTCCTCACCTGCGCATCTACCTGTCCTCTGATCTCGCATAACATAGCATTCATAAATTCTGTATAATTCATCCGTTCTCCTTCCCGAAAGCCATGCGCCGCAAAGAACCTTTTCTGCCATCTTAAGGCAGCTTATGATTTGAATATCACCTGCATTCAAGCAGGTGTGTACTGCCAATTATATCTGCCCTTTTTTCAGATTACAAGAACATTCTTTTCCCTTCCAAAATGGCATTGACATGCAAAAAAGCCGAAAGCATGAGGACTTGCCTCTGCTTTCGGCTTTTATCTCTGTCTTAATTTTGTGAATTATGACGAAAGGATTATGCTCTTGAGCTGTACTCTCCTGTACGGGTATCAATTTTGATCTTGTCACCCTGGTTAACGAACAGAGGTACAAGAACGCTTGCTCCGGTCTCAACGATAGCCGGTTTGGTAGCGCCTGTAGCTGTGTCACCTTTTACTCCCGGCTCTGTCTCTGTAACTTCAAGTTCCACACTGATCGGCGGCTCTACTGAGAATACGTTACCTTCATGTGAACATACTTTAACCATCTCGTTCTCTTTTACGAACTTGAGAGAATCTCCTACTGTATCTCCATCAACTGCGATCTGGTCGAATGTCTCAACATCCATGAAATGATAGAGTTCACCATCAGAATACAGATACTGCATATCTTTTCTGTCGATATGAGCGGTATCGAATTTCTCTGTCGGACGGAAAGTCTTTTCTACTACACCACCACTGATGATGTTTTTAAGTTTTGTTCTAACGAAAGCTGCTCCCTTTCCCGGTTTTACATGCTGGAATTCCAGAATCTGATAAATATTTCCTTCGATCAGTACTGTAAGACCATTTCTAAAATCGCCTGCTGAAATCATTGTAATATCCTCCTTATATATGCCCTGAGGCATTCCTTTTACTTTTTTATATACATTACTTATAATTCTATAATAAAAAACTCTATTTTTCAACAAAAAATTTCAATCAATTACAGATTTCCCTGATTTTCCGTATTTTTTTGCTATTTCATATAGGAATTATAAAGCTTTTTATCCACATTTTTCTCGATTTCATCGTAAACCGGCTGCACTGCCTCACGGATTTCCACTCTCAGTTCATCACTAAGTGTAACAATCTGTGTTCCGCTGTCCTCAATTACTTTGATCTTGTCCGCAATCCGGTCATCCGATGCCTGGCGAGCCTCTTCTTTGGCGATCTCTGCAGCTTCTACAAGGATCGCCTGCTTATCTTCCGGCAGATCCTGAAAAAATTCATCACTGACGATCAGAGAGATCAGATGTGGCAGGTGATTGGTCTCCACCACATAATCCTGCTGTTCATAAAGCTTGTTGGATACGATAACCTCGTATGGATTTTCCTGGGCGTCAATGGTTCCCTGCTGCAGCCCGATATACACCTCACTGAAACTCATCGGTGTCGGAGATGCTTTCAGTTTTTTCCAAAAATCCATATGGTAGGAATTCTCCATGGTACGGATCTTCTGTCCTTTAAAATCAGCCAATGATTCGACCTTTTTATTCGTTGACATCACGCGGAATCCCTGATCTGCATAACCAAGAAGCTTGTATCCGCCATTTTCATAGACATTCTCCAGAAGTCCGTAGAATTCCGGATCATCGGCCTTTTTACGTACTTCATCAATCGTGCTGAAACGGCACGGAAGATCGAATACCGCCAGATCCGGCATAAAGGTTACCTGCGGAGCTGTATTCTGGATCACAAACGGAATGTCCCCATCCTTACAACTCTCCAGAAGCTCCCTGTCCCCTCCGATCGTACCGTTCGGATAGACCTGGATCTTCATCTTGCCATCACTTAATTCTTCTACTTCTTCCGCAAATTTTTCTGCATAGATCTGTGTTACGGTATCCTCCGGACTCGCCGTTGCAAGCGGCCATGCATATCGCTGTACTTCATCATCCGTAACCGTCTTTTTCTGGCATCCCGCACTGAGTGCAAGTGCCGCACACATTCCTGCCGCTACTGCCATTCTTACTGCTTTCTTCATGCTGCCACCTCCTATATCAGTGCCAGGCTGATCGCCGGGATAAACGTAATTAACAAAAGCGCAACAAGGAAGTAGCCGATCATCGGCATCGCATGTTTGGAAATCCGCATGATCGGGATATCTGTAAGCGAACTTGCCACAAATAAGTTAACCCCGATCGGCGGTGTTACAAATCCGATCGCAAGGTTGACAACCATCATGATTCCAAAGTGGATCGGATTCATGCCGACTGCTGTTACGATCGGCAGAAGGATCGGTGTCAGGATCAGGATTGCCGGTGTGGTATCCATGACCATTCCCACGATCAGAAGGAATACATTGATCACCAGAAGAAGGACGATCTTATTGGTAAAGTGCGTCAGGATCCAGGTGCTGACCATCTGTGGGATCTGCATCAGAGTCAGAACTCTTGAAAACGCAATCGATGCCGCAAGAATGAACATGATCGGTGCATAAGTACGCACCCCTTCCACCAGTGCCGGCCAGATATCTTTAAACGTCATCGTCTTATAAATAAACAGGCTGACGATCAATGCATAAAATACCGAAATGACTGCCGCTTCTGTCGGCGATGCGATTCCGGAATAGATGCATCCCAGAATGATGACCGGACTCAAAAGTGCCCAGAAGCTTTCTTTTAAAACCTTCAAAAGTCCTTTCTCATGAAGCTCCCCGACTACTTTCTGGATCTTTTCTTTGTCTTCTCCATTCTTTTTACAGTAATAGACTACATAAACCATCAGAAGTCCGCCGATCAGAAGTCCCGGAATGATCCCTGCGATAAACAGGTCACTTACTGATTCGCCGGAAGCACTTCCGAACATAATAAACGGAATACTTGGTGGAATAATAACTCCAAGACCACCTGCAACGGCTACGATCGCCGCGGAAAAATCCTTATCGTATCCAAGCTCGATCAGAATCGGGATCGTCATACTTCCGACTGCTGCAACCGTCGCCGGTCCGGAACCTGAGATTGCGCCATAAAACAGACAGGTTACAATGACCGCGCACGGAAGACCTGCTGTCAGATTTCCAAGGAAATACGAAAATACATCAAATAATTTTTTGGAAATACCACCTCTTGCCATGATGATTCCGGAAAGTACAAACATCGGAACCGCAAGGAGCGGGAAACTGTCAATTCCTCCCAGCATGGAACGGATCACGAACTGTCCGCTGGCTGTGAAAGATGGATCAAAAGCACCCGGGAGAACCGATGCGATCGTAAGCGCGATCGATACCGGAATGGCAATAATCAGACAGATTACAAATAAGATAAATACTACTGCTGCCGGCATGCTTTGTCTCCTTTCTCCTCTTTATCTCTTACGACTTTTAACTCTGCAAACCACCGCTGGACAATACGGATCGCCACCAGGATAAAGCTGACAAGCGGTGCTGCCTGTACATAATACATCGGAATGTGGCACGCCGGACTCACCTGCCCGCTCTCCACTGCCGACATCATATACTTGAATGCAAATGGAATCAGATAGAGGAATACCATAAGCTCAAAAGTATGATTGACCAATTTAAACATTGCCTTTCCTCTTCTCGGAAAAATCGCCACAAACTGTTCGATCTTAATAGAAATACACTTTCTCGTACAATAGCTGACACTCAAAAAGCCCGACCATACAAACAGGTATCGGGTAATCTCCTCCGACCAGGACGGAGCTGAGCCGAGTACATATCTGGAAAACACCTGGATTCCCATGATCACCGTCATCAAGATCAGGCTGACCACCATGAGAAATTCTTCCAGATAGTTATCCAGCCAGATTACTGTTTTCTTCATTCACGTTTGCCCTCCATTCATGTAGTCATATAGAAAAATGATAACAATTTCTGTGGAAGTTGTCTATTATTTTCCATATTGATTTTATCCCTTTAAATAGTGAAAATCTCTATAACCGTTCCGCTCCGGGCATCGGTTAGATTTTTAACAAACATCAGATATAAATAACCCGCAGTCTCACCGGAATCCCCGGTATGACTGCGGGTTATTATCCTGCCTTTTTTTCACTCTTCATTCAGGTTAAACATAACGGATCTGCCACAGGACTTCTCCGGATGTTTCTTTACTAGATGCTCTTATCGATCAGCGTCAGGATTTCTCTTAAATCTGATGCATTCATCTGACCAGGTGCAGAAGCTTTTCCAACTGCCCCGAAAGTAAGTGCGGAACCGAATACTTCACCGCAAAGACGGCTGATCAGTCCTGTACCTGCCATAGACATTGTAATAATCGGACGGTCTGCATGTTCTTCTGCCATTTCACGTGTTGCTTCAAGAAGTGTAAGCACATCCTTTTTGCACTGTGGCATTACTGCAATTTTCGGGATATCTGCACCGAGTTCCTGCATTTTCACAAGGCGTCCTACGATATCGTCTTTGTCCGGTGTCTTATCGAAATCATGGTTGGATGCAACAACTTTTACGCCGTGTGCATGTGCACCTTCGATGATATCTTTCACAACTTCATCACCTGTAAACGCTTCTACATCTACAAGGTCAATCAGTCCTGTTGCTGCTGCTTTCTTGTTAAGCTCTGCATATGCATCTGCTTCGATTGCTTTTTCGCCGCCTTCTTTGGAAGTACGGAATGTGAAAAGGATCGGAGTTTCACCAAGTGCCGGACGAAGGTCTTTTAATACATCTTCAACCTGTGCAAAATCAAACACACCTTCGAACCAGTCTACACGCCATTCTACAACGTCAAGTGCAACATCCTCAAAAGATTTTGCTGCTGCAAGAATTTCTTCTTTTGTCTTTCCAACGATCGGTACACAGATCTTCGGTACCCCTTCGCCGATTTTAACGCCACGAACTTCTACATATTTACTCATGTCTATTTTCTCCTCTTTTTCTTAGTTGTCAGCCTGTGCCTGTTCTACCATCTTAGTATAGCGTAAGTTTACGAATAATCCAAGGAGGACTCCGACTGCTGTAAGAACAATGTTCATAACCATAACCTGTGCCGGCTGCATTTTGGATGCTGCGGTAAGGATGGTGTAGTTACACAGGGAAGATGCGATCATAACAAGTGCTGTTACGGTTCCTTTGATTTTCGGGAACAGCATGTTGCATACAGAAGTTGCGATCTGAAGAAGTCCACCAGCTCCTGCCCATCCGATCAGGAAAGCACCTGCGATCATAAGTGTCTGGCTCTTTCCAACCAGAACAGCGATCATAGTTACAAGACAGATTACCGGGTATCCCAGGATAAATCTTACGTCTTTGATCTTTCTTGTTAAAAGTGCAGTTACAACAAGTGCAAGCATTGTTCCTGCTGAATAATATGTCTGCATAATAGACGGATCAGCCCAGCCTACATTCTCTTTTGCAAAGTTCTGTGCACAGTTCAGCCATAACTGGAAAGTACCTGTACATGTGAATCCGATCAGGATCATTGCGATGGATTCTACAGAGAAATGGGTATGCTTTAAGCTGTCGATCAGTCCTTCTTTCTTTCCTGCTGCTTTCTGATCTGTATCCGGGAGTGGGAAGATCATAACCAGTACCAGAAGTACAAGATAAGCGATTCCACATGCATAGAACAGCGTGTTGTAAGAAGTTGCTCCTGTTGCTGTGGTAGCAACAGTTACACCAAGTACGAACGGCAAAAGCATCTGTGATACAGAAATAAAGAATTTGATCCCCATAGTTGCAACGCCCGGTGCTTTGTAAATGATTTCTGAAACAGCCGGGTAAATTCCTGTATCCAGGAAAGAGTTTGCGATACCACCAACGATTGCACAGATATATGCGATCTGGTATCCGCCATTTGTTCCTGCATTAAATGCAAGTGCAAGTCCGATCAGGTAGATTGCATAGGATCCACTACCGATCGCTGTCGAAATACGACGTCCGAGTTTGTCAGAAAGCGGTCCGGCGAACGGAAGCGCGATCAGACGTCCAAGTCCGAGTGCTGCTGAAATTGCAGTGATTGCCATAACTTCTACGCCCCAGGAAGCAGCAAGTGCTTCCTTGATGACTGCCTGTCCAAGGATGGAACATCCAACACCGTGGATAAAGTAGTTTAAATAAAGTATCAGGGCGCTAGGTATGTATTTCTTATTCATCTCTTTTCCTCACATTCCTGTTTTTCATTTTTTTCTCGATTTCTTCTTAAATTAAATACCAGCCTGCCGGATATTAGTCATCGTATCTGATATTTAATACTTCTTTCATGTGTTCGATCGGCATTTCTTTTCCTGTCCAGAGTTTGAATGCAGCTGCTCCCTGGAATAACATCATTCCAAGACCATTCATTGTCTTACATCCAACTTCTTTTGCCATAGAACGCATCTTTGTCTCCAGTGGTGAGTAAGGAACATCGATTACGATCAGTTCCGGACGGAAGAATGATTTATCCGGTACAACAGACATTCCTTCGAGTGGTTTCATACCAACACCTGTTCCGTTTACAAAAATGTAAGAATCGTTCATTTCTTCTCTTAATTTTTCTTTGTCGTCCAGATCGTAAAGAGTTGCTTTACAGTTTGTCTTTTCATTGATCTTTCTTACTGTTTCTTCTGCGTTTGCCCAGAATTTATCATGGATGTTGAAGATGGAGATTTCTTTTACACCATCAAGTGCAGCCTGGATTTCAATTGCTGTAGCAGCTCCGCCCGCTCCTGCGATTGTCATCTTCTTTCCGATTACATCGATGTCATTGTCTTTTAATGACTGCATGAATCCGATACCGTCTGTGATGTGTCCTGTCAAAACACCATCTTCATTTACGATTGTGTTTACTGCTCCACAGAGCTCTGCTGCCGGAGATAATTTGTCCAGATACTGTCCAACAACTGTTTTATTTGGCATAGACACGTTAGATCCTACCATTTTCAGAGCACGAAGTCCTTTTACTGCATCTTCCAGTGTGCTGTTGTCAACTTCAAATGCAAGGTAAGCATAATCCAGTCCAAGGTAAGCAAATGCTTCGTTGTGCATTGCCGGTGAACTTGAATGTCTGATCGGATAAGCCATAAGTCCAATAAGTTCTGTGTGTCCTGTAATTCTCTCTGCCATGATTTGTTCTCCTTTTCTTCTTCCATAGAAATTTGTTTCTTTGTTCTTTGAGAATGTTTTTAACGTTTGCCCAACTTTTGTTAATTTTTAAACAACCTCTTGATAGTTAAATTATAGACGATATCCTTTGATAGTTCAAATACATCTTATATGCATTTTTGATAGCTTTTTAACATCAGTTATGTTACAATCTTTTTATTTAATATAGAAAGGATTTTTTATCATGACCCTCAATCAGCTTGAATATTTCCAAAAAGTAGCAACCCTGCAGCATTTCCGGCAGGCTGCCGAAGCTCTCAAGATCTCCCAGCCAAGCCTCAGCCGGTCCATGGCGCTTCTGGAAGAGGAACTCGGACTGATGCTTTTTGAACATCAGGGACGTAATGTTGTCCTCACCAAATCTGGCCGCGTCTTTCTGGAACACGTCAACCGAATCCTCGAGGAGGTGCACATTGCCGAGCATAAGATGAAGCAGCTTGCCGGAAGTGGCGGACACATCGATATTGCCTATGTATTCCCTCTAGCGAACTACTATATTCCCCATACCGTCCGCTCCTTCTTGGATCTGGACCGAAACAAGCACGTTACCTTCAATTTCAACCAGACACATACCGCCGATATGATCCAGGGACTCAAATCCGACCGCCACGATGTGATCTTTGGCTCTTTTGTTGCGGATGAACCGGATATTTCCTTTATCCCGATCCTGCATCAGGACATGGTTGTGATCACGCCGAAAAATCATCCCCTGGCGCAGAAAGATACGGTATCCTGCAGTGACCTCACCGAATATCCTCTGATCGGTTATGACCGCTATTCCGGACTCGGTGGATTTACGCGTAACTTCTATAAAGAAAAGAAGCTAAAAGTAAACATTGTCTGTGAATGCCCGGATGAGAACGCGATCGCCGCTCTTGTTGCCGAAGATTTTGGGATTGCCCTTGTTGCAAAGGTAGACGCAGTAGACCAGGCAAACGTAACGATTCTGCCGCTTGCCGACGCCGATCTTACCCATACGGTTTATATGGGCTACATCCGCGACAAATACCAGATCCCCGCTGTCAAACGTTTCATTCAGTTTGTCAAAAGAGATGGGAAGGCCTATTAAAGTGCCTTCCCATTACTTTCTTTTACATATTCAATAAATTCTTTTACAACCGGCGCCAGATACTTTTCTTTTAGTTTTGCCAGATAAATATAACGCTCATATGGTGGATTCTCAATATCCAGTACATCCACATCCAGATTCTTAAGGATCGGGATCTCCGGCATCACTGCAATTCCGAAATCCTCTGCCACAAGCCCCGCCATGGAAGCATCTTCCACGATCTCATAAGCGATCTTCGGTGTCCCTCCGGTCTGTTCAAACAGCTGGTCGATCACCGGTCTGAGTCCGCTGTTCTTGGTGAAATACACCTGCGGATAAGGAAGTGTTTCCTTCAGATCAACAGATCCCCTTCCTGCCAGTTCATGCCCTTTCGGAACAACAACCACCAGCTTTTCCTCTTTCAGTCCCTGTATGATCTCCGTCGTATTCCCGACCGAAAAGCGGAAATTCACATCCCAGTCTGCGTGTTCCTTCAAAAACCCGCCTACAAGCTGTGGAACAAATACACTTCCAAGCGTAAAAATATATGCGAGATCGATCACCCCGCCGGTGTCACTTGTCAGCGCCCTTGTCTTTTTTACGCCACTGTCCAGAATCTTTAAAGCTTCTTCTACATATTCCAGAAATACTTTTCCGTACTTTGTCAGTACAACGTTACGCCCTCTTTTTTCAAACAGGTTTGTCTCCAGCTCCTGCTCCAGCATACTGATGGCATGGCTGAGACTTGGCTGCGTAATGGACAGCATTTCCGCCGCTCTGGTATAGTGTTCTATATGTGCCAGTGTCACAAAGTAATGCAACTGATTCAGATTCATAAAACCATCACCCTCTTTCCTGTTCTTATATTAAACATAGCATAAATTATTTAATTATTCTATAGTTTTGTTTAAATTGTCTATCTTTTTCTATTTTCCGTCTTCCAACTATAATTTTATTTTTATCTTTTTCATTGTTTCTATAGTTATATTCTATTATTTTTCTATATATTTTCAATTTGTATTTTTCAGTTTTTTGTGGTTATAATGGATTTAACAAAAGCCGGTACGCCCAAGCCGGTATAAGACAACCTCGCGTGACTAAGATTTTTTGATTCTATTTAATTTTGATTATTAAGTCATTTTTACGGAGGAATTTCTAATGAAAAGCAAATACAAACACATTTTCGAGCCATTTACCATCAAACATATGACGGTCAAGAACCGTATCGTCATGACTCCAATGGGAACCAACTACGGTGAACAGAATGGTGAAATGAGTTTTCTTCATATCAATTATTACGAGCAGCGTGCAAAAGGCGGTACAGGACTTCTCATCGTAGAGAACGCCAGCGTTGATTCTCCACAGGGATCTAACGGAACCACACAGCTTCGTATCGATCAGGATAACTATATTCCAAGACTTTTCAAACTTTGTGAAACAGTACACAAACATGGATCCTGCATTGCAATCCAGATCAATCATGCCGGTGCTTCTGCACAGTCAGCACGTATCAATATGCAGCCGGTTTCTGCTTCTGATGTTCCTTCAAAAGCAGGCGGTGAAATCCCGCGTCCACTGGAAAAAGATGAGATCATGCACATCGTTAAGAAATACGGTGAAGCAGCAAAACGTGCGCAGATCGCAGGCTTTGACGCTGTAGAGATCCACGCAGGTCATTCCTACCTGATCAGCCAGTTCCTCTCACCTCTTACCAACAAGAGAACAGACGAATTCGGCGGATCTCCGGAAAACCGTGCAAGATTTGCAAAACTCGTTATTGAAGAAGTAAGAAAACAGGTTGGACCTTTCTTCCCGATCTTCGTTCGTATCAGTGCAGATGAATTTATGGAAGGCGGCAATACGCTGGATGACTGTCTGGATTACCTTCAGTATTTCCAGGAAGAAGTTGACGTATTCGACGTATCTGCAGGTCTTAACGGATCCATCCAGTACCAGATCGATGCAAACTACCTTCCGGATGGATGGCGTTCTTACATGGCAAAAGCTGTAAAAGAACGTTACGGCAAACCATGTATGACAATGGGTAACATCCGTAACCCACAGGTTGCTGAAGATATCCTTGCAAGAGGCGACGCTGACCTGATCGGTATGGGACGTGGACTGATCGCTGATCCAGAATGGGTAAACAAAGTAGAATTCGGTGATGAATGTGATATCCGTAAATGTATTTCTTGTAACATCGGATGTGCCGGACACCGTATCGGAATCAACCGTCCGATCCGTTGTACTGTTAACCCATCTGTAAATGGCGGCGAAGATTACAAAAAGCAGAAAATCAACAAGCCTTGCAACGTTGTTGTGATCGGTGGTGGTACTGCCGGACTGGAAGCTGCATGTACAGCTGCCGAAGTTGGATGCACTACTTTCCTGATCGAGAAGAAACCGGAACTCGGCGGACTTGCTGCCCTGATCTCCAAGATCCCGGACAAGAAGAGACTTGCTGACTTCCCGAACTATCTGATCCATCGTGCAAGCAAGCTGAAAAACCTGTTCATCTTCAAGAACACAGAAGCTACGATTGAAATGATCAGAAGCATGAACCCGAACATTATTGTAAATGCTACCGGTTCTAATCCGCTCCTTCCACCGATCAAGGGTCTTCATGAGAACATTGACAAAGAAGGAGGAAAAGTTTCTTCTATTACAAATATGATTGACCATGTTATGGAATATCCGGAAGATCTGAAAGGTAAGAAAGTTGTTGTTATCGGTGGTGGTGCCGTAGGTCTTGACGTAGTAGAATTCTTTGCTCCACGTGGCGCTGATGTAAGCATTGTGGAAATGATGCCGGTAATCGGTAACGGAATTGATCCGGTATCCAAAGTCGGAACCTTTGCACTGATGGATAAATATGGTGTAAAACAGTGTCCGAATACTGCTCTTCTTGAAGTCAAAGCGGATTCCTTCCTTGTTAAAACACCAGAAGGAAATGAAGAAGAAATGCCATTTGATTATGGATTTGTATGTCTTGGTATGAGAGCAAACGCTCCGATCCTTGATGCAGTCCGTAAAGAATTTGAAGATGAAGATGTTGAAATCATGAACATCGGTGACAGTGTACGTGCCCGCCGTATCATCGAAGGTACAGAAGAAGGACGTAACATCCTGAATGTTCTTGCCAAACATGACTACTTATAAGATTTTGTAAATATAGTATCCCCCCTGATGTCCCCTGGTTCTCGTTATGAGAGCCGGGGGATTTCTATTTGCTTTACCAAATAAAAACGAATGTGCCTCGGCACATTCTCGCGCCGAGCGCGGTCGCTTGCGACATTCTTCATCTTCGTGCGAGTGCGCATCTCCGGCACGCAGTGCCTTTTATTTCATAGGAAGTTCCTTTGGAATTTCCTATGAAATAAAAAATGTCCTGCCTACTTGCAGGACATTCTCTTTTCGTTCTCTTTTTTATAGAAATGTAATACAATCTTCTCCAGATATCTTTTCAGCACAATCTGGATCTCTTCTTTTGGATGGATCGGCTTTACCAGAATACTCTTCATCCCGGTACGCTTCGCTCCCCACACATCCGTAAAAAGCTGATCTCCGATAAACACAGTGTTTCCTCTGTCTGTGTGCATCAGCTCCATGGCTTTTATATAATTCTTCGTGGAAGGCTTATGCGCGTTAAACACATACTTGCTCTGCACCTTTTCGGCAAAAGGCTTTACACGTGGTTCCTGGTTATTGGAAATCAGACATGTATCAAACCCGATGCTGCGCAGCCTGTCAAAAAGACGGATTGCTCTCTCATCTGCCGGTGCTCCATGCGGAACCAGTGTATTGTCAATGTCAAATACCAGTCCACGACAGCCTTCCCGATACATTTTTTCAAAATCCAGTACATAAGTGGACGCTGCATATTCGTCCGGATAAAAGGTCTTAAACATGATTCTCATCCATTTCCAGAAGCTTCTGAATCAGATCTTCACAGATCTGCAGAACCGTCTTGTTATCTGTATCTACAACGATATCTGCAGCCGCCTCGTATTTTTCTCTTCTTGCTTCCATCAGCTGCTCGATATATTCTACATTCTTGTGTCCATTGAGCAGCGGTCTGTCGTCACTGTCTTTTACACGGTCAAGAATGGTCTGTGGATGTGCAGTAAGGAGTACTACACGACCATTTTTCTTCATCTCTGCAACATTGCGTTCACGCATTGCCACACCACCACCACAGGAAATGATCACATTCTTCTTCTCCTGCATCTCGATCAGAAGGTTGGTCTCCATATTACGGAAATATTCCTCCCCATAGGTTTCAAAAATATCGGAAATACTCATGCCTTCGCGTTCTGCAATCAGCTGGTCCATCTCAACCACTTCCATGGCAAACATGGTACTAAGATAATCAGAGATCGTACTTTTTCCAGCTCCCATAAACCCGATCAGGACAATGTTGTAATCAAAAAGCTTTCTTGCCTGGATCTTCTTACTGTTGCGCTGGATACGCTCAAATACATCATAAATCTCGTCTCTGTGCTTATTATTGTGAAGGCTGAACATCAGTCTCTTCTTCTGCTTTTCTTCCTGTTCCGGCTGCAGGATCGGCATACCATACTCTTCTTTGTATGCCATGATCTTTTCAATGATCGCATATCTTTCTTTTAATGCCTCTGTGATCTTCGCATCACAGTTTGCAAGTTCTTCACGGTATAATTCCAAATCGTTCATCTATCAATTCCTCGTTTCTCACTCTACTGCTTTCCGAGCGCCTTCAATTGCCCGTTATACTAAGACATTATAGCAGACTCTTTGGAAGTGAATCAATAGATATTTTTTATTTTGCGTTATCCAGGACCGCTTTTACATCACTTTTAAACTGCTTCCAGGCATCTTCATTTTCGACAAAGTATTTCGGACAGATTTTCCCTGTAATATCATAATGTCGGATCACATCTTCTTCTGTCAGAGAAAACTTTTCACACAGCCATGCTGTAAGTTGTACCATGCTCTTATAAGTTGCCTCGTTGAACTTTCCGGTCTCGTCCGGATGACAGCACTCAATAGACACTGTATCAAAATTCCGTGTATTGGATGCATAAGCAACCTCCCAGGTCGGTACGCACTGTACGATTTCCCCGTCCAGTCCCACTACAAAATTGCTGCTTGCCTGCGTAATATGACTGTCCTTCAGTCCCTCAAAATAGTCTCTGTTCTCCATCGCTGTCGAACCAGGGTTGGCAGTGTAATGAATGACTATTCCGGTAATCTCATTGGTTGAAAGTCCCGGTCTTGAATATTCATTCACAGTTAACAGTTCTACATCAATATCCGGCTTTTGGGCACTGATCACTTCATCAGAAAGCTCACTGTATGCTCTCTGTGCAAAGATTCCTCTTCCACTGATCTTCATAATAGAAAGTGCAAGAAGCAGTGTGATCAGGATCGTACTCCCCACCTTTATATAACGGCTCATTCTGCGCCTCTTATTCGCCTCATAATAGCTTTTTCCATTGCCACCCCTGTACAGGTTGGCTCTGGCGTTTTTCTTCCTTCTTCGGTTCATTTCGTCATCTCAATCTTTTGTGTTTTTTGCAAATTTTCTGTTGGAATTCCAACTATATCTAGACTATCATAAAATGGTGAGAAATTGTTGAAAAAAATATTATTTTTTTATTAAGGTGAATGGAAAGGGACGTACCCCAGGGAAGAACAAGAATTGCCCTCCGCTTCCGTTGTGCAAACCATTCCGATGAACCACTTAGGGCGAAAATCGTGTTCAGCAGAGGCTTCCACGATTTTTGTGTTTCATCTCCATTGCACAACAATCGAATCTGATGGCAATTCTTGTTCTTCCCTGGGGCACTGATTTTCCCTTTTGCCATATATTCAGTTGACTGTTGAAGGTTTGGGTGAAGTTTGAAAATAGTTGGATAATGTAAGAGAGAAGAATCGTCTCTCTTACGGAAATGATTCTTCTCTCTTGATTAATTTTACATCTTATTCATCTACGCTGTAGTTTGGTGCTTCTTTTGTGATGTGGATGTCGTGTGGATGGCTTTCTTTGAGGGATGCGGAGGAAATCTTTACGAAACGTCCTGTTGTCTTGAGGGTTTCGATGTCTGGTGCTCCACAGTAGCCCATACCGGAACGGAGACCGCCCATTAACTGGAATACTGTATCTTCTACAGATCCTTTATAAGCAACTCGTCCTTCTACGCCTTCCGGTACAAGCTTCTTCGCATCTGTCTGGAAGTATCTGTCTTTGCTTCCGTTCTCCATTGCTGCGATAGATCCCATTCCACGATATACTTTATATTTTCTTCCCTGATAGAGTTCGAATGTTCCTGGGCTCTCATCGCATCCTGCGAAGATACTTCCCATCATACATACGTTGGCTCCGGCTGCGATCGCCTTTGTCATATCACCTGAGTACTTAATACCACCATCTGCAATAATCGGAATTCCCGACTCTTTTGCTGCTTCGTAGCAGTCCATAACAGCTGTGATCTGTGGTACACCGATACCGGCTACGATACGGGTTGTACAGATGGATCCTGGTCCGATACCAACCTTAACTGCATCAACACCTGCATCGATCAGCGCTTTTGTTGCTTCTCCTGTTGCAACGTTACCTGCGATCACCTGAAGATCCGGGAATGCATCCTTGATCATTCTTACGGTACGAAGTACATTTGCCGAATGTCCGTGCGCCGAATCAAGTACTACTACGTCTACTTTTGCTTTTACAAGGGCTTCTGCTCTTTCAAGACAGTTCGCTGTAATACCGATCGCTGCACCACACAGAAGTCTTCCCTGCGCGTCTTTTGCTGACAGTGGGTATTTGATCTGTTTCTCAATATCTTTAATTGTGATCAGACCTTTTAAGTTAAAATCTTTATCTACGATTGGAAGTTTTTCTTTTCTTGCTTTTGCGAGGATCTTCTTTGCTTCTTCCAGGGTGATACCTTCCTGTGCTGTTACAAGACCTTCGCTTGTCATGGATTCTTTGATCTTCTTGGAGAAATCTTCTTCAAACTTGAGGTCACGGTTCGTAATGATACCTACCAGCTTTCTTCCTTCTGTGATCGGAACTCCGGAAATACGGAACTTCGCCATCAGTTCATTAGCATCTGCCAGTGTGTGCTCCGGTGACAGATAGAATGGATCTGTAATAACACCATTCTCAGAACGCTTAACCTTGTCTACTTCTTCTGCCTGCTGTTCAATCGACATATTCTTGTGAATAATACCGATACCTCCCTGGCGTGCCATAGCGATCGCCATACGATGTTCGGTAACAGTGTCCATTCCCGCACTCATCATCGGTATGTTAAGCTTAATGCCCTTTGTAAGATAAGTTGATAAATCAACCTGATTTGGAATTACTTCTGAATAAGAAGGTACCAGAAGTACATCATCGAAGGTAATTCCTTCTCCAATAATCTTTCCCATGATTTTTCTTCCTTTCTCTCTCGTCTGTAATTTTGATTTTCTGCTATGATAACGCATAAATCCCTGCTATGTCAAGTCCTTTATCGAGTACATTCGTCCGTCCGTGACAATCACGTTTCTGCAGATCACTGATAGTTTTACGTAACCGTCTTTCCGGATGCAATTGTCCCCCGGAACCTGCAAGCTTTTCTGCACGTCTTTCGGGAATTATTTACAAAATACTTTTCTTGGCGCCAGCATCTTCAGTCCTTCACAGACTGTCTTATTCGGCTCAAAAATAATCTTTTTCTTTTCCCCGTTATTTACAACGATCAGCTCATATGTATCTGCCCCCGGCATACCTGAACTGTAATCGGTTCCTTTCAGCCCCTGATAAGGTCTGAGTTCCGGCGAACCGGAAGGTGCCATTATCTCAAGATCCGTCATCTCCATCGAAAAGATATTTTTCCGACGGGATTTTGCCATAATCTTATCAATATCCAGACTTCCGTTCACAAATAAATACTCATATTCAACATCCATACTCCGGAACAAAAAAACATCCAGTGCGATCATGATCACCGGACCGATTATACCGAATGGGATCATAAATATAAGTACGACCGACAGAACAGTAAGTATGATAAGTATTGCTTTGATCAGCGTCGTCGAAGATGCTTTCTGCCTCTTCACCAGCTGTTCTGTGTAAAAATCACCCATATCCTAACCTCCAAATTTATATATTAGAACTATTGTAACACTTTTATAATAAAAAGAAAACTCCTCTTCTGAGGAGTTTTCTAAAAATCATATTTTTAGCTTACATCATGCCCATTCCCGGAGCTCCGCCTGCCGGCATAGCCGGTGCATCCTCTTTGATGTTAGCAACAACGGATTCTGTTGTAAGGAGTGTAGATGCAACACTTGTAGCGTTCTGCAGTGCGCTTCTTGTTACTTTTGCAGGATCAAGGATACCTGCTTTCACCATATCAACATATTCTTCATTGTAAGCATCAAAACCATTTCCAGGTTCAGCTTCTCTTACCTTGTTGATGATAACTGCACCTTCAAGACCTGCGTTAGCTGAAATGTGGAATAATGGAGCTTCCAGAGCTTTGAGGACTACTTTTGCTCCTGTCTTTTCATCACCTTCCAGAGTTTCTGCAAGTTTGGCAACTTCTTTGGATGCATGGATGTATGCAGATCCACCACCTGCAATGATTCCTTCTTCTACTGCAGCTCTTGTCGCATTAAGAGCATCTTCCATACGGAGTTTTGCTTCTTTCATTTCTGTCTCAGTAGCAGCACCTACACGGATAACTGCAACTCCGCCGGCGAGTTTTGCAAGTCTTTCCTGAAGTTTTTCTTTATCAAAATCAGATGTTGTCTCTTCGATCTGGGCTTTGATCTGTCCGATTCTTGCTTCCAGAGCAGCCTTATCACCCATACCATCAACGATAACTGTATTCTCTTTCTGAACTTTTACAGATTTTGCACGTCCAAGCTGTGCCATAGTTGTATCTTTCAGTTCCAGACCAAGTTCTTCCGAGATTACCTGTCCGCCTGTTAAGATTGCAATATCTTCCAGCATAGCTTTTCTTCTGTCACCATATCCAGGTGCTTTTACTGCAACTACATTGAATGTTCCACGCAGTTTGTTGACGATCAGAGTTGTAAGAGCTTCTCCTTCGATATCTTCTGCTACGATAAGAAGTTTGGCTCCTGACTGTACGATCTGTTCCAGCAGCGGAAGGATTTCCTGAATATTAGAAATCTTCTTGTCTGTGATCAGGATATATGGATCATCAAGATTTGCTTCCATCTTTTCCATATCAGTGCACATATATGCTGAAATATACCCACGGTCGAACTGCATACCTTCTACAAGGTCAAGTTCTGTCTTCATTGTCTTTGACTCTTCAATTGTGATAACGCCGTCGTTGGAAACTTTGTCCATAGCTTCTGCTACCATCTCACCTACACTGTCATCACTTGCTGAGATAGCTGCTACTCTTGCGATCTGCTCTCTTCCTGTAACTTTGCTGCTCATCTTCTTGATAGCTTCCACAGCACAGTCTGTTGCTTTCTTCATACCTTTTCTTAATACGATCGGGTTTGCACCTGCTTCCAGGTTCTTCATTCCTTCGTGTACCATAGCCTGTGCAAGAACAGTTGCTGTTGTTGTACCATCACCTGCAACATCGTTGGTCTTAGATGCAACTTCACGGATCAGCTGTGCTCCCATATTTTCAAATGCATCTTCCAGTTCGATTTCTTTTGCGATTGTTACACCGTCATTTGTGATAAGCGGTGCTCCGAATGATTTATCCAGAACTACGTTTCTTCCTTTTGGTCCGATTGTTACTCTTACTGTATCAGCAAGTTTGTTGACACCTGCTTCCAGTGCCTTTCTTGCGTCTGCTCCGTATTTAATTTCCTTTGCCATTTCTATCACTCCTGATTCTTAAAAATAAAATTCTGTTCTGATCTGAAAATCTGATTTTTATCTGTATATGATCTCCTGCAGGATTATCTGATCACTGCAAGAATATCATTCTGTCTTACAATGATGTATTCTTCATCATCGAGTTCTACTTCTGTACCTGCATATTTGGAATAGATAACTTTATCACCTACAGAAACATTCATCGTAACTTCTTTTCCATCAACAACTCCGCCTGGTCCTACAGCAACAACTTCTGCCTGCTGTGGTTTTTCCTTTGACTGTCCAGGAAGTACGATTCCTGATTTTGTAGTCTCCTCTGCAACTAACTGTTTTAATACAACTCTGTCAGCTAATGGTTCTAATTTCATTATAAATTCCTCCTAACTCTATCTTGTTAGCACTCAACAAAATCGAGTGCTAAAAACTTTCTAGGTATAAGATAGCACTCTCTTTCTTTTTTGTCAACATTCGATTTTGAATTTTATAATTACTTTAGATTTATTTCATAAAATCCATTCGTCACCTGCAGGACCAGAATCATACCTGCACGGTTCTCATATCGCTCCTTTATCATCCCTGTACACACAGTCTCACATGTGATCGTCCGGATCCGGCATTCATATACTGCATCCAGTGAAATATCAGAAAGACTGCCTGAGCGCAGGATCAGATGTACCTGCTCCATCTCCTTCTGATATTCTATGACTGTTGCCTCATAAATATTCTCATCTTTTTCCTTATCTTCTTTCAGATACTGTACCATCGTAAGTACAGCTTTATCTCCATCATACATGCTCTCTTCTCTCCTTTTTTACAAATATAGTCCCCCGTTAAAGAAAAGGGCATCAGATTTGTCTGATACCCCTCTTTTACTTTTATCCTTAATTCATTTTTTCTTTTTTGATCTTATCCAGTTCTTTGAACACGTAATCATTCACAACCTTGATGTAAGTTCCTTTCATACCGGATGAACGGGATTCTATCACGCCTGCACTCTCAAATTTGCGGAGTGCATTGACAATTACAGAACGGGTGATTCCCACACGGTCTGCAATCTTGCTTGCCACCAGAATGCCTTCCATTCCGTTAAGTTCATCAAAAATATGGATGATTGCTTCCAGTTCAGAGAAAGAAAGTGTACTGATCGCAGATTGTACGATCTGCTCTTTTCTGGTCTCTTCTGCACTCTCTTCGTTAACAGATCGGAGCATCTCAAGTCCCACGACAGTGGTTCCGTACTCGCTCAAAATGATGTCGTCGATTTCGTACATGGACTCTTTTCTGTATAAAAACAGAGTTCCAAGTCTCTCTCCTGCAATGTTGATCGGAGTAATGATCGCCTGATATCCCTGAGATACATCAGCTGTAAATCCAAGTGTCTGCAGATTAACATTCTCTTTTGTGGAAAGAATACTGAGAAGACGCTCATTTAACATCGGATCAATATGTTCTCCCACTTCGTCCTGCAAAAGCTCATGGATCTCCGGGACTCCTTCGCATGTGCTGACACCGAGTACCTTTCCTTTCTTACTGACTACCAGTACATTCGATGCCAGAATCTCTGTCAGAACTTCACAGATATCTGTAAACACAACTTTGCTTGAATTATTATTGTGCAACAGTTTGTTAATTTTTCTTGTTTTATCCAATAATTGTACGCTCATATCTGCCTCCATATACTTTTATTAAAAATGTGCGTTTCCGTTCGCATTTTTCACGAATATGAAATATTGTTGAAATTATGTGCACAAATTAGTCAAAAAAATGTGCACATAAATATATTATCATACAATTCTGAATAGTTCAATGAAATTTGATTTATTTTTCATCTTTCTCTTTATTTTTAACAAATCCACACTGCTCATTACCGCAGACAAGTTTATTTCCTTTTTCTACCATATAGCTTCCGCATTTCGGACATTTTTCTTCTGACGGCTTCTGCCATGACATAAAATCGCATTCCGGATTATCCTCACATCCGTAATAACGTCTGCCTTTCTTTGTCTTACGCAGTACAATGTCTTTTCCGCATTTCGGGCAGGCAACTCCAATCTTCTCCAGATACGGTTTGGTGTTGCGGCATTCCGGGAATCCGGGACATGCAAGGAACTTTCCATGGGGACCGTATTTGATGACCATATTTCTTCCACATTCTTCGCAGACTACATCGGTTACCTCATCCTCGATTTTAACTGTTTCCAGCTCTTTTTCTGCTTTTTCAACCGCTTCATTCAAATCCGGATAGAAATTGCTGATAACCGATTTCCACTCTACCTTTCCTTCTGCGATCATATCCAGAAGTCCTTCCATATAAGCGGTAAAGTTGACATCGACAATGCTTGTGAAAGACTGCTTCATAATATTATTGACCACTTCACCAAGCTCAGTCATATAAAGATTCTTGTTCTCTTTTGCAACGTATCTTCTTGCAATGATCGTAGAGATCGTCGGTGCATAGGTACTCGGACGTCCGATTCCAAGCTCTTCCAGTGTCTTTACCAGAGATGCCTCAGTGTAATGTGCAGGTGGCTGTGTGAAATGCTGCTTATAATCAAAGGATTCTTTCGTCAGTTCTGAATCTTTGTCAATACTCTTGACCATTACATTTCCACTCTGTTTTTCCTCATCGCTTTCCACATATGCCAGACGGAAACCTTCAAATACAATCTTAGATGCCGATACCGTAAAACGGTAATCATCTGCTCCGATTTTAACAGAAGTTGTCTCATATTTTGCCGGCTGCATTCTGCTCGCCACAAAACGCTTCCATATCAGCTGATACAGACGGAACTGATCTCTTGTAAGAGATTCTTTGATTTCTGCCGGAACACGGGTAACATCTGACGGACGGATGGCTTCGTGTGCATCCTGAATATTTTTCCCGTCATTCTTCTGCTTCTGTTCCGATGCAGTCTCTGCCACATACTCTTCTCCGTAGGCTTTTCCAACGTAGGCTCTTGCATTTGCATCCGCCTCCTCAGAGATACGGGTCGAATCAGTACGCAGGTAAGTGATCAGACCAACCGTTCCGCTTCCTTTGATATCCACACCTTCATAAAGCTGCTGTGCGATACGCATCGTCTTTGAAGTTGCAAAATTCAGTGCTTTGGATGCCTCCTGCTGAAGGGTACTGGTCGTAAACGGAAGCGGTGCTTTTTTGCTTCTCTCACCGCGCTTTACATCGACCACTTTATATTCTGCATCTTCCAGTTCTGCAAGAATCTTATTCAGTTCCTCTTCATTATGGATCGTAATCTTCTCATCCTTTGTTCCGTAGAATTTTGCTGTAAGAGGCTTCTTTTCTCCCTTTATCTTGAAATTGGCGTCCAGTGACCAGTATTCTTCCGGAATAAAAGATGCAATCTCGTCTTCCCGGTCTGCAATGATGCGAAGTGCTACTGACTGTACACGTCCGGCACTGAGACCTCTTTTTACTTTTGCCCAGAGAACCGGACTGATCTTATATCCCACAATACGATCCAGCACACGACGCGCCTGCTGCGCATCTACCAGATCCATGTCGATATCACGTGCATTTTTCAGTGATGCCTTTACCGCACTTTTAGTGATCTCGTTAAAGCTGATCCGGTATACTTTCTTTCCTTCCAGCTTAAGCGCCTTCATCAGGTGCCAGGAAATTGCTTCTCCTTCACGGTCCGGGTCAGTTGCAAGATAAATCTTATCTGCTTTTTTTACTTCTTTTCTAAGCCCTGCAAGGATCTCACCTTTTCCTCTGATTGTAATGTATTTCGGCTCAAAGTCATGCTCCAGGTCTACTCCCATCTGACTTTTCGGCAGATCTCTTACATGTCCGTTGGATGCCATTACCACGTAATTGCTGCCGAGAAATTTCTTTATGGTCTTCACTTTTGTCGGTGACTCTACAATCACAAGATAACGTGCCATATATTATATTCCTCCATATTAACAGTGTCAGATCATTTTACTCTGACATAATAATTTTTTGATCTTTCCTGAATGTATCCTTTCAACTGAAGAGATACACAGATTCCCATCACCTCCTGTGGAGTAAGTCCGGTTTCTCTCTGTAAATCATCCAGCCCCCGCGGATACAAACCGAGCTTACTATACACCAAATTTTCTTTCGTTTCAAGCTTTATTTTATTTTTCGTGTCTGATATAATTGCGTTTTTCTTCTTTAGCAACCCTTTTATAACCAGTTCTTCCAGCAAATCTTCTTCATTCAGAAGGATCCCTGCCCCCTGCCGGATCAGGCGGTTACAACCACAGCTCAGCGGCTCTGTCACCATCCCCGGGAGAGCATAAATGTCTCTTCCCTGTTCAAGAGCCATGTCTGCTGTAATCAGGGATCCGCTCTTTTCTTTTGCCTCCATAACGAGTACCACATCGGCAAGTCCGCTGATCAGACGGTTTCTTGCCGGAAAATGCCAGGCAACCGGTGGAGTTCCCGGTGGCTGTTCAGACAGTATACCTCCGCGCTTTATTAAATCTTTATAAAGTCCTTTATGTGCCGCCGGATAACATACATCTGCTCCGCCTCCCAGAACCGCAAATGTCTTCCCTCCGACATTTAATGCAGCCCGGTGTGCCATCCCGTCAATTCCCAGTGCCATTCCACTGATGATCTGGATTCCGCTCTCCGCAAGTCTTTCAACAAAGCGAAGCGTCATTTTCTCACCATAGCTGCTACATCTTCTGGCACCTACCACCGCCACCGACGGGATTCCCTCCTGTGGCATCTTCCCGATAAAAAAGAGTGCATACGGCATTCCTGCAAGTTCTTCAAACCGTTTCGGATAATTGTTCTGTCCCCGGACTGCCATCTGAATTCCCCGGTCCGCCGCTTTTTGATACGCTTCCCTCCAGTTCCTTTTTTTCTTACTTTCTTTCAGGATCCCCCACTCTTTTTCTGTAATTATCTGTTCTCTGATTCCTTTTTCTTCTATATAATAGACCGCTTCCGCAGATCCGTTCTTTCTGCATAATTCACACTTTCTGTCACCTGTGATTCCTTCCACACACGCCAGCCAGTATGTATACCACATTTCACTCATTTCTCTTATCCCCAGTATTCTTTATCCATAACCCGATACCCCAGTGCCTCTCGAAGTGCCGCAAGATCGATCTCCCCTTTTTCCTCCAGATCCGCAATCGTCCGTGCCACCTTTAACACCTTATGATAGCTCCTCACCGTCAGGTTCATCACTTCATAAGCCTGGCGCATCATCCGTTCTTCCTCTTTCCCAAGACGGCAGTATTTTTCAATTTCATTTTGCCCCATCTGTGCATTTTTTGTCAGCTTTTCTTCCTGAAAACGTTCCATCTGACGCATTCTTGCAAGCATCACTTTTTCCCGCATGCCTCTGGAATCCATCCCTGTTCCCTTTCCGGTCAGTTCTTCATATTCGACCTTGGGTGCCTCCATGCAGATATCAATCCGATCCAGAAACGGCTGGCTCAGCTTTCCCTGATAATTCCGGATCTGCCCGGGCGTACAGGTACATTGGGGACCAGGAGCCATTCCGCAGGGACATGGATTTGTTGCAGCAACCAGCATAAAATCTGCCGGAAAAATATAAGCTCCCTGCTGCCTTGCCAGATGAATGCATTTTTCTTCCAGCGGCTGCCTGAGCACCTCCAGAACACCTCTCGGGAACTCCGCCAATTCATCCAGAAAAAGAACACCTCCATGCGCAAGTGTTGCTTCTCCCGGCGATGGGATTCGTCCGCCTCCGATGAGTGCTGCCCGTGTCACGGTATGATGGACCTCCCGGAACGGTCTCTGCCAGATCAGCGGATTCTCTCTTTTAAGCAGTCCCGCCGTACTGTAAATCCCCGTGATCTCCAGACTTTCTTCCCGGTCAAGCGGTGGCAGGATCGTCGGGATCCGTTTGGCAAGCATCGTCTTTCCGGAACCGGGCGGCCCGACATAAAGCAGGTTATGTCCTCCTGCCACTGCCACCATCGTCGCCCTTTTTACTGCTTCCTGTCCCTGAATATCACTATAATCTATGTCCCATTCTTCCGTTCCATGAGCCTCTTCTTTGTCAGGTTTCTCCATCTGAGGCATATACTCACCCTTCAGCCATCTGCATACCTCTTCCAGAGTCTCTGCCCCAAAAATCTGTATTCCCTGCGCCAGCCTTCCCTCATCCTCATTTGACTTCGGAATCACACAACACCTGAAACCAGCCCTCTTTGCTTCCAGAACAATCGGAAGGATTCCCTCTGCCGGCTGCAGCTTTCCATCCAGTCCGAGCTCCCCTGCAAGTAAGATATCCTCCACGGCTTTTTCCGGGAATCTCCCCATTGCCCCAAGTACTGCAACTGCAATTGGAAGATCAAATACAGATCCCTTCTTGCGGACACATGCCGGCGACAGATTGATCACAATCTTTTTCGCCGGCATGGTATAACCGGTATTGCGCATGGCAGTTCTTACCCGTTCTGCTGCTTCCTTTACCTCCGAAGACAGATATCCCACCATATGAAACATTGGAAGTCCGTTCCCTGCATCTGCTTCTACCTGCACAAATTCTACTTTCAGCCCCAGAATCGTTGCCGAATGTACCTTGTAAAATCCCATATTAAATTCACCCTTGCCTTTCCCCGGCAAAAGTTCAGAAGTTTTATTTCAGAAAATGTATGGCGAAATGCCATGAGTGATTTGCTAAAAGAAAACCGATATCTTTTAGAAAATGTATCCTTATGATAGTATGGGGAGGGGATTTTGTCAAGATGATTGGGAGGGGAAATTTGTGGGAGTAGGTTGTGAGGTCATCGTGGGAGAATCATCTCTTTCGATTCCATTGTGCAAACCATTCCGAGAAGCCTCTGAAAGCGAAAATTGTGTCAGCAATGGCTTCCATAATTTTTGAGTCTTCTCTCCATTACACAATAAGTGAATCGAAAGAGATGATTCTCCCACAACGACCGCTGTACTTTACTGGCAAAGTTTTGCCTTGTTGTATCATAGATGGGACAAAATGCCTCTGCACAGACAGGACGCGACCTTGTGTGCAGAGGCATTTTGCTAAAATAGTTATTTACTTAATCTTTGTTTCATGTATTCGTTGGCGTTTAATTCTAAGGTGTCGTCCAGTGGGGCGAGTGGGGCGATTTTGCCGTATTTGCGTTCGAGGGCAGTTTGTAATATAAAATCGCAAAGTACCGGGTTCTTTGGTAAAAGGGAGCCGTGCGAATAGGTTCCAAAGACATTTTTGTAGCGGGCTCCTTCGGTTTGGTCTTCTCCGTTGTTGCCGTAGCCTTTGAGCATTTTGCCGAGTGGTGATACGCCTTCGCCCAGGTAGGTCTTACCGGAATGATTTTCAAAGCCGACTACGACAGATCCACTGCTCTCCGGAAGTGTCTCAAACATGTAGTTGCCGATCATACGCTCTTTGGAGCCAACGGTATGAATGTTGATCGCGCCGGTGAAGTCAAGCTGGACTCCATCCCAGGTCTTATAATACTGACCAAGCATCTGATAGCCTCCGCAGATTGCCAGGAAGATCTTTTCATCTTCCACGGCTGCGCGGATCTCTGCTGCTTTTCCGGTTCCCAGGTCTTTCAGAAGGACTTCCTGTTCAAAGTCCTGACCTCCACCGATGAAGAAGATATCATAGCGGTTTGCATCCAGTGCCTCTCCGATCGAGCAGCCTTCTACATTGACCTTGATTCCACGATCCTCCATACGGCGTTTCATTGTGATGATATTGCCCCGGTCTCCATACAGATTAAGGATGTCCGGGTAGAGATGACAGATATTCAGTTCCATAATTCCCTTTCCTCCTTATTCGTAAAATGCCTTGATATCGGTATGCTTGCTGATCTCGCCGCGCAGGTCAAACATAGCGGTATAGGTCGGCATAATAAATGTCGGTGTCTCATCAGCTCCGATTGCCTCTAAAAGGTTCTCATAGTCGCGGATCACTTCAATCCGTCCAGTGTCAAATCCTGCATATTTCAGGCGGAGCGCCATATCATCTGCACGGACTCCAGATACCAGAATACGGGTAAAGCGTGCACTCTGACGGGCAAGTGCTTCAAAATCCACATCCCAGATCCAGCTGATATCGGTTCCATCTGCATAACGGTCATTCAGAAGGAACGCAATCTTGCACTCTTCCTCATCATTAGAAATCTGGTTGATGACCTGATTGTACCCTGCCGGGTTCTTGACAAGCATCATACGTGCTTTAGACTTGCCAAGTTCAAACTGTTCCGCACGTCCGAAGCCACACTCAAATCTGCCGAGTGCATCAACTGCGGTGTCTTCATCGATTCCAACAATCTCCGCAGCCGCAACACAAGCTGCCGCATTGTAAATATTGTAGCCTCCCGGAAGGTTAATGTGCACATCATGGCTATGCCCGAATGCATTTAACACGATATCCGAAGAATCTGCTCCGGTACGCACTACCTGCGTCACGCCAACCTGTGGTGTCTGCCGGTGATATCCACATTTCGGACAACGGAAACCGCCAAGATGGCTATAAGTTCTGTAATCGTATTCATATTCTGTCTTACAATGAATACAGTACACTGCATCAGACAGTTCAAACGCTGTCTCTTTGTAAATCGGCACATCCACCCCGAACCATACAACCTTATTCGGTACATCATCTGCAAGAGATGCCGTCAGTGAACAGTCCGCATTCAGGCACAGGGTTGCATCCGGTACATGGGTAATTCCTTCGCGGATTGCATTCAGCGTGTGGGTGATCTCCCCATATCTGTCCAGCTGGTCACGGAAAATATTGTTGACTACCAGACACTCTACCGGCAGCATCTCACTGGTCTTACGGAACGCTGCCTCATCGCACTCGATCAGTGCATGTGTGTAAGAACATTTACCGGAAAGACTGCAGTGCTGTGCAAACACCGTAATGATCCCGGTCAGAAGATTGGCACCGGATTTATTTGCAAAGTACTTATATCCGGCTTCTTCAAATGCCTGCTCGATCATACGGGACGTGGTCGTCTTTCCATTGGTTCCGGTCACTACCGTAACCTTCACCCCACGTGATAATTCCTTTAAAATATCTTTGTCAATTTTTAATGCGATCTTGCCCGGCAGGTTCGTTCCGCCACGTCCCATCCGCCGCAGGACTGCGTTGGATGTCTTACAGGCAAGTACCGCTAATCTTGTCCTTATTCCCATAATATTTCCTTTTCTCTCGTAATCTCATTTCTTTTGTAAACCATATCTGCTACTACATGATTCAACGCTCATTATAACGCATTTTCAGACGTACCACAAGCGCAAAATAACCCGAATGGAAAAGCACAGAACTTTTCACTTTTACATACACTGTTAGTAACTCTATTTTGAGGTAATCGTATTGAAATCCTTTCCTCCGCCTCTTACTCCAAAAGAGGAATCCGAGCTTCTCAGACGCAGTGCAGACGGTGACAATGAGGCCCGTCATATTTTGATCGAGCGCAATCTCCGTCTGGTCGCTCATGTCATAAAAAAATATCAGCATCTGGAGGACGATACAGAAGATCTTCTGTCCATCGGAACCATCGGCCTTATCAAAGCAGTCTCCACCTTTAACCCGGACAAAAAAGCCCGGCTTGCCACCTACGCCTGCCGCTGCATCGAAAATGAGCTTCTGATGATGCTGCGCACCAAGCGGAAGAGTAACCGGGAAACCTCCCTATACGAACCGATCGGTACAGACCGGGAAGGGAATGAGATCCGCCTGTATGATATCATCGAATCTGATGAAGAAGATGCCTGTATGCAGCTTGCCCTGAAAAATGATATTTCTCTTCTCTATGAAAAACTGGAATCCGTTCTCACCGACCGTGAACAGCTGGTACTGAAAAAGCGCTACGGTCTTTATGGTGAAAAAGAATATACCCAGAAAGAAGTTGCAGCTTCTCTTGGCATCTCACGTTCCTACGTTTCGCGGATCGAAAAAGGGGCGATCCAAAAACTCCGCCCCTGCTTTCTTCCTTCTCATTTTTAATTTCTGTCCGGTCCAGATCCTGTCTGTCCATTTCAAAATTCATGATGCTTCTTTCACACCGACAGACAGGACACTCTACTCAAACATTCCTATACCCAAAAGCAGAATGCCAATTCCCAGAAAGACGCAACTTACCAGCACAAGCCCCAGTAGAGTTTTCTTTTTTTCTCTTGGCAGAAGCCCCCTGTCGTATCCCGGCTGTCCTTTATGGATCAGGTAATTTCCCGCATAAAGCAGAAACGGTCCTGCCGATGCATAAATAAAATACACTGCCACCGTTACAAGCAAAATACCTGTCGATGCCATAGCTTCTGCACTTTCCATCTGTTCTGAAGCCACACTGGAAGTAAGCTGTAAAAGCAATGTCGGTAACGCATTATTGATCAGATGGAAGAGCATGTTATAAAACATGTTATCCGTCTCGGCAAGCAGATATCCCATGGCGATTCCAAGCATCGCTGTCGGCACAAACCGCCAGAAGCTTCCGTGAAATGCACCGAACACTACTGCACTGATCAGAATTGCCGGCCATGGACTCCTAAAGCCACGGAAACAGCTGAAAAGCCCGCCTCTGAATGCCATTTCCTCAAAAATCGCCGGCGTGACACAGATCAGAAGAAATGCAATTCCAAACGGCAATCCGCCGGATAATTCACTCACACTTTCTGTAGCCCCGCTCATCTGCTCCGGAAATACATAAAGCAGGATCGATGTCGGAATCATCGTGATCAGAAGGGTTCCGATCCACATCAGCACTGTTCCGACAGTCTTTGCGATCGTCGGTCTGTGAAGTGGAAATGCACGCTTTACGTCTTCCCGGAAAAGCGCTACTGTTCCAAGTGCCAGCACCGCAAGAAGACCCTCATACATTAGAATTCCCCACTCACCAAAATAATAGACACAAAATCCGGAAAGCCAGAATATGTCCACGCCGTACAGAAAGATCAGTACGATCGCCACATATGGCTTCCACGTTTTTTTATTCATCTGCTTCCTCTTTTCTTCTGAGAATATCGTACTTGTCAGCCATACCGGACAGTTCTACATACAGTACCTGCTTCGGATGTGGTGCACTCTCCTGTTCTTCTCCTTCTTCATTTACGATCCGTTTTACCTGAACCTCCACGTTATCTCCGTTCGGTTTCATGATCTCAATCGTCTCGCCAACCGAAAATTTATTCCTCTGTTCGATCTTCACCATACCGTCTTTGATCTCTTCTGCAATTCCAAGATATGTGTACTCCCGGATATAGGTGTTGCTGTCATAAATCTGTGCCTCTTCCGACGGTTTTCCAAAGAAAAATCCAGTTGTAAACTGTCGATAGGTACAATTCGAGATCTGGTCCAGATACCATGGCATATTCTTCCTGTAAAGCTCCGGATCTTTCTGATAATCATCAATTGCTTTCCGGTATGTTCTCGCTACAGTTGCCACATACAGAGCCGTTTTCATTCTTCCTTCGATCTTGAAGCTGTCAATCCCCGCATCAATAAGCTCCGGAATATGTTCGATCATACAGAGGTCTTTTGAATTGAAAATATACGTTCCTCTCTCATTTTCATAAACCGGCATATATTCTCCCGGACGGGTTTCTTCCACAACTGAATACTTCCAGCGGCACGGATGGGTGCATGCGCCATGGTTTGCATCCCTGCCTGTAAAGAAATTACTGAGCAGGCATCTTCCGGAATAAGAAATACACATTGCACCGTGTACGAATGTCTCAATCTCCAGATCATCCGGGATATGTGCACGGATTTCTTTGATCTCACGCATGGAAAGTTCTCTTGCGGATACAACTCTGCTCGCCCCTTGTCTGTACCAGAACATATAAGTTGCATAATTTGTATTATTGGCCTGTGTACTCACATGTCTTTCAATTTCCGGACAAACTTCTTTTGCGATCTCAAATACACCCGGATCAGCAATGATCAGTGCATCCGGCTTTATTTCCTTTAACTCTTTAAAATATTCCCGCACGCCTTCCAGATCGTAGTTATGTGCCAGAATATTTGCAGTTACATATACTTTTACATCATGCTCATGTGCAAACCGGATTCCTTCCATCATATCTTCTTTGGAAAAGTTCTTTGCCTTTGCACGAAGTCCAAATGCTTCTCCTCCAATATAAACTGCATCTGCTCCAAATACGACTGCAGTCTTCAACACTTCCAGGCTGCTTGCCGGTATCAATAATTCAGGATGTCTTGCCATTATTTTTTTCCTTTCTGTTACTGTTATCTCCTGTTTTTATTTTCGCACGCTCAGTGCCACTCCATCTCCCAGAGGAAGAATAGATGTCTCAAGCTCAGGATGATGTTTCAGAGTATACAGATACTCTCTCATCCGGCTATGAATCGTGCGGTCTCTTCTTTCCACCGCAAAACGAGACTCAATAATATCTCCGTCCTGCAACACATTATCCGTGATCAGGATCCCTCCCGGCACAAGGAAACGCATCACCTGTTTTAAATATGCCGGATATTGTCCCTTTGCAGCATCCATAAACACAAAATCAAAGCCTGCATCATCCGGCATGCCTTTCATAATCTCCAGTGCATCGCCTTCAAGCAGCGTAATTTTCTGTTCCATACCTGCCCTGGCAAAATTGGCTCTGGCAATCGGAATCCTTTTTTCGTAATTTTCGATTGTTGTTATGTGACATTCCTCCGGAGAATATTTTCCCATCAGAATTGCCGAAAATCCAACTGCTGTCCCAATTTCAAGAATCTTTGCCGGACGTTTGATCTCCAGCATTACTTTCAGAAAACTTTTTGTTTCTTTGCGGATGATCGGAACCATGTCCGCAAGGGCTTCCTGTTCGATCTCATCGAGAACGGGAATATCCGCGCTTTCCAGAGAATGGAGGTAAGTCGTCAGTCGTTCTTCTACTATCATATCTTCCTCTTTTCTTTTTCCAAAGAAATTCTTATCCTATACATTTATTATAGAAGCGCAGACAAAGTTTTTTTTCTTTTCAACTCTGACTGCGCTTCTTTATGCAGATATCTTCGCATCTGCTTATTTTCACAAAAATGCCACAGGCATCTTTATATTATACATCCATAATGATCGGAAGGATCATTGGTTTTCTCTTGGTTCTTTTCCAGATAAAGTCATTCATTGTGTCGCGGATCACAAGCTTAATCTTGCTCCAGTCAGCATGACGGCTCATCAGACATTTTTCAACTGCTTCCGTAACAACCTTCCGTGCCTCTTCCATCAGGCTTTCGGATTCACGTACATAAACAAATCCACGGGATACGATATCCGGTCCTGCAAGAAGCTGGTTGGTACGCTTTTCCAGTGTCAGAACGACAATCAGGATTCCGTCTTCTGCCAGATGCTGACGATCACGCAGTACAATATTACCGACATCACCAACACCGAGTCCATCTACCAGGATTTCTCCTGTGTGTACCTTATCTACAACTTCTGCACTTTCATCATCCAGTGCAAGTACATCGCCTGACTTGAGGATGAAAATGTTGTCCTTCGGAATTCCAAGAGATTTGGCAATACCTGCGTTCGCTTTCAGATGGCGGTATTCTCCGTGAACCGGAATTGCATATTTTGGTTTTACCAGTGAATAGATCAGCTTCAGTTCTTCCTGGCACGCATGTCCGGATACATGCGTATCCTGGAAAATAACATTCGCTCCCTTTTCAGAGAGTTCATTGATAATATTCGATACCGCTTTTTCATTACCCGGAATCGGATTAGAACTTAAAATGATCGTGTCACCCGGCATGATCGAGATCTTCTTATGGATATCTGCCGCCATACGTGACAGAGCCGCCATAGATTCTCCCTGGCTTCCGGTTGTGATGATCGTTGTCTTCTCTCTTGGATAGTTTTTCAACTGATCTGTCTCGATCAGCGTATTCTCCGGCACGTTCAAATAGCCCAGCTCTGATGCAACCGAAATGATATTTACCATACTGCGGCCTTCTACAACTACTTTACGTCCATACTTGTAAGACGTATTGATGATCTGCTGTACACGGTCTACATTCGAAGCGAAGGTTGCTACAATAATTCTTGTATTGGAGTGTTCGGCAAAAAGCCGGTCAAATGTAGCTCCCACTGTCCTTTCTGACTGTGTAAAACCAGGTCTCTCCGCATTGGTACTGTCTGACATCAGTGCCAGTACCCCTTTCTTGCCAATCTCTGCAAAGCGCTGCAGGTCAATCGCATCACCAAATACCGGTGTATAATCTACCTTAAAGTCTCCGGTATGCACAACAATACCCGCCGGCGAATAGATTGCCAGTGCTGATGCATCCTGGATACTGTGGTTCGTCTTGATAAATTCAATCCTGAATTTTCCAAGATTGATCGACTGTCCATGGCGCACTACTTTTCTTTTGGTTGAGCGGAGAAGATTGTGCTCTGTGAGCTTTTTCTCGATAATTCCCATAGTCAGCTTTGTTGTATAAATCGGCAGATTGATCTCTTTGAGCACATAAGGAAGCGCTCCAATGTGATCCTCATGTCCATGTGTGATCACAAAGCCCTTCACCTTATCCGCATTGCTCTTAAGGTAACTGATATCCGGGATTACAAGATCGATTCCCAGCATATCATCTTCCGGGAACGACAGTCCGCAATCCACTACAATAATACTGTCTTCGTATTCAAAGGCAGTGATATTCATTCCGATCTTTTCAAGACCTCCAAGCGGAATGATCTTAAGTTTTGAGTTGCTTTTTTTCTTCAATCTCACACCTCCATATATTTTTATGTATCTCATCCGTACATTTAATTATCGTAAAATTCGGAGTCCGCCCCTGTGTGCGAACCCCGTTCTTATCTGCCAGAAATATTCTTTTGACAGTTCCGTCTACACTTCAATCTCCACGTCCTCCAGAAGCTCTTCGAACACCTTGAGTACGGCATTAAGTTCTACTTCCTCTTCTACCATCTCATAAACGCTGTCCTTCTCTTCCGGCGCACTTGTATCCTTCAGGATCAGGCACTCTGCATCATCCTCTTCTGAATCTGCAACCAGAAGGTAAGTCACTCCATTCAGTCTGGTCTGCTCCACAACAAAAAATTCTTCTGCTTCGCCGCCTTCTCCGCATGTAAACGTTAATTTTTCATTCTTCATATACTTTCCCCTTATCGTCTGATTGTATTCCAAAGCCTGTTACTTCTGCATATCCAGAGAATCCAGATATCCCTGCAATATAAATACAGCCGCAATCTGGTCCACATACTGCTTGCGGTTCTCCCGTCTTACACCGGATTCCATAAGTGTCCGTTCCGCTTCCACCGTTGTAAGGCGCTCGTCCCACATCACGATCTCGATGCCGGTACGCCGCTTCAGCATCTCACCAAATTCCAGTGCCTTCTCTGCCCGTTCTCCGATATCATTATTCATATGTTTCGGAAAACCGATCACAAACTTCTCTACTCCATATTCGGCTGCAAGGCTCTCAATCCTTGCCAGTGTCTTTCGGAGCTTGTTCTCGTCCTTCCTCGTAACCGTCTCCACTGCCTGTGCCGTAATCCCCAGAGGATCACTTACAGCAACACCTACGGTCTTCGTACCATAATCAAGTCCCATTATCCGCATCATATCTTCAACCTACAGTTCATGTCTGATATAAGCTTTTAATAATTCTTCTACAATCTCATCCCGCTCAACCTTCATTACAAGGCTTCTTGCTCCGTTATAGCTGGTAATGTATGTAGGATCACCGGACATAATGTATCCTACAATCTGATTCACCGGATTATATCCTTTTTCCACCAGAGCATTATATACAATTTCCAGAATATCTTTTGCCTGGATCTGTGGTCCTGTCTCTACCTGAAAAAATTGTGTATTCGTTATATCTTTCATCTTACGACCTCCAATACTTCATATTCATTTTAATATAATCTATACAAAAATTCAATGCATAATTTGTGAAAGTGAAGTAAGTTCTATCTCTTTTAACTGATTGGTCCACCGGTCTGCCTGTTCCGGTTCGCATGGAACCCCAATCCGGAGATATTCCTTGGTGTACCCTGTGACATAATTTTCCCCATCACGCTCTGTCATCTCTTCAAAAAGAACTTCCACCTTTTTTCCGAGCCATCCTTCTTCATAACGCCGCATTTTTTTGCGGTTCAGCTCCAGCATGATATTGCTTCTTCGCGTTTTTTCATGTTCCGGGATCTGCCCGTCCATCTTCGCAGCTTTCGTTCCCTGCCGCTTTGAATACTTAAATATATGCGTCTCATAAAAATTGATGCTGTCTACAAAATCCCGGGAGGCTTCAAATTCTTCCTCTGATTCTTGCGGGAATCCTACGATCACATCGGTTGTCAGTGCCGGATTTTCAAAATACTTCCGTAGAAGCTCACATTTTTCCCGGTATTCTGCCGCGTCATATCTGCGGTTCATCCGTTTCAGGGTTGCATCACATCCACTCTGCAGAGACAAGTGAAAATGCGGACATATCTTCGGCAGGCAAGCCAGTTCTTTTGCAAATTCTTCCGTCACGATACGCGGTTCCAAAGAGCCCAGTCGGATCCTTTTGATTCCTTCAACTTCATGTACCGCACGGATCAGCTCCAGAAGTCCTTCTGTCTGCTTTCCATTTTCATCTTTCCATTCCAGCCCATAAGAACTGAGATGGATTCCGGTAAGCACCACTTCCTGATACCCATGTTCCGCAAGTGTACGCACCTCTTCCACTACATCTTCTTTTTTCCTGCTGCGCACGCGTCCTCTCGCATAAGGAATGATACAATAGGTACAGAACTGGTTGCAGCCATCCTGCACTTTCAGATATGCCCTTGTATGCTCTGCTGTCCGGGAAAGGTGTAGGCTCTCATACTCGGAGGTATGGTTAACGTCAATGACCTCCTGCATCTGTTCCGGAATGTCTTCTTTAAAATATTCTTCCAGAAGGCGGATCAGATCCTTTTTTTTATTATTCCCGATTACAATATCTATATTCTCATCCAGCTCCCCCATATCTGCCTGCGCCTGCACATAACAGCCAGCCGCTACGATCACTGCATCTGGATTCTGTTTTCGGGCACGGTGGATCATCTGTCTGGACTTGCGGTCTGCCATATTCGTCACCGAGCAGGTATTGATCACATAGACATCTGCCAGATCATGAAACGGTACGATCTCATATCCGTTCTTTTCCAGCAGTTCCTGCATCGCTTCTGTTTCATAAGCATTTACCTTACAGCCCAGGTTGTGTAATGCTGCTTTTTTCATAAATTCATCCTACTTTCAATATTTATAACATTTAACGAAAATTTCATTTATTCTTCGGCGTTTTGTTCCTTGACTTTTTTGTGTATAACTTTTAATATAACTATAGAAAATGAAATCAAGGAGGTGTGTTTTCAATGAAAACCGTACAAATTTCTTTAAATTCTATCGACAAAGTAAAATCATTCGTAAACGAAATCACAAAATACGATTACGATTTTGACCTGGTATCCGGAAGATATGTAATTGATGCAAAATCTATCATGGGTATCTTCAGTCTTGATCTTTCTAAACCGATCGATCTGAACATCCATGCTGAGAACCAGGATGCTGATAACATCATTGAACTTCTGAAACCATACTTAGTATAATAGAATGCGAAGTATCAGGACGCAGTACATTTTTGTACTGCGTCCTTTCCTTTTTGAGGAGAGCCTGGAAAAGCTCCCCTTTTTCTTTTATTATTTTACGATGATCGTCTCCACAGTATTCACTGCTTCTGCAAACAGTTCATCAATCTTTTCACTTAAGTTCTCTTCTGATTTGCGGATCACTTCTACATTCGGTTTGGTAACCGGATGTTTTGCCACGAAGATCGTGCAACAGTCTTCGTATGGAAGAATGGAAGTCTCATAGGTTCCGATCTTCTCTGAAATATCTACGATCTCCTGCTTGTCAAATCCGATCAGTGGCCGGTATACCGGCAATGTACATACATCGTTGGTTGCCATCAGACTCTGCATGGTCTGGCTTGCCACCTGTCCGATACTCTCACCTGTGATCAGCCCTAAGCATCCGTCTTCTTTTGCAAAATGCTCTGCGATCCGCATCATATAACGGCGCATGATGATCGTCAGCTCGTCATGCGGACATTTTTCATAGATATAAAGCTGGATGTCGGTAAAATTGACTACATGCAGCTTGATCGGTCCTGTGTATTTGGAAACCTGCTTTGCAAGGTCTACAACCTTCTGTTTTGCTCTCTCGCTGGTATACGGCGGTGCATGGAAATAAGTTGCCTCCAGTCCGACACCACGTTTGGAGATCATATAACCTGCAACCGGACTGTCGATTCCACCGGAAAGCAGAAGCATCGCGGTTCCGTTGGTTCCGATCGGCATTCCACCAGGTCCCGGAATGATCTCAGAATAGATATAGATCTCTTCTCTGACTTCTACGTGAAGCAGTACATCCGGATGATGGACGTCTACACGGATCTCCGGGAATGCATACAGGATGGCTTCCCCAAGGTCATAGTTGATCTCCATCGATTTCTTTGGATAGGTTTTTTTTGCACGGCGGGATTCCACTTTAAATGTGATGTTCTTATCCGGATATACTTCATCCATATATGCGATCACATCTTTTTTCAGTTCTTCAAATCCTTTATCCTCTACGCGGACAACCGGGCAGATCCCGACGATTCCGAATACTCTCTTCAGAGCTTCTACTACTTCGTCCCCATCATAATCTCCGTCACAGTCCACATAAACTCTTCCCTGTGCTTTATAAGTATGGAACAATCCGTCCAGGTCCTTTAAGGAATGCTTAATCTGTCTTACCAGCGCATCCTCGAACATATAACGGTTCTTTCCCTTGATTCCGATTTCTCCATATTTTATCAAATAAGTCTGAAACTTCATTCTTTCCTCCTAATGGCGTGTGTACTTTCTAAGCATCGGTACACAATTATATAATGTTTCCAGCGTATAGTCAATTTCTTCTTCTGTAGTAAATTCTGACATACTGAATCTGAGCGTTGCGTCCAGATATTCTTTTCCGGCTCCAATTCCCTTTAACACTCCGCTGATTGCCGGATGGTTGGATGCGCATGCCGAACCGGATGATACATAAATCCCCTTCTCTTCCAGTGTATGAAGAAGAACCTCACTCCGGATTCCTGCAAATCCCACACTGATGATATGTGGTGCACTTGTTTCATCATAAAGTCCGTGGATCACAGTATGATCGATTTTCTGTACCCCTTCGATAAAGTGCTGTTTCAGGGCACGCATATGTGCTACCTTTTCATCCAGGTCTGTGTAAATCGTCTTTGCTGCCAGCCCGATTCCTGCAATCCCCGGTACATTTTCTGTTCCGGAACGCATGTTTTTCTGCTGTTCGCCTCCGAAAATGATCGGTTTTACTTTTGCTTTTTCATTGATATAGATAAAACCGATTCCCTTCGGTCCATGGATCTTATGTCCGCTTACAGAAAGCATATCGATTCCCATCTTTTTCGGGTAAATCTTATATTTTCCAAATCCCTGTACCGCATCTACATGGAACAGAATATTTTTATTGTAAGCCTTTACGATCGCAGATGCTTCTGCGATTGGCTGAACCGATCCTACTTCGTTGTTCACATACATGACTGATACAAAGATCGTCTCGTCACAAAGCGCTTCCTTTAACGCATCCAGGCGAATCCGTCCATACTCATCAACCGGAAGATAGGTCACACGATAGCCCTCCTCCTCTTCCAGGTAACGCATGGTATTGAGAATTGCCGGATGTTCGATCGAGCTGGTGATCAGATGCTTACCGGCACGGTGATTGGCACGTGCACCTCCGATCAGTGCCAGATTGTCGCTTTCTGTTCCACCGGACGTGAAATAAAGCTCCTTTTCCTGCACCTTCAGAATCTTCGCAAGTGTTTCCTTCGCCTCACGGACATAAGCTTCTGCATCCACACCTTTTTTATGCATGGAGGATGGATTGCCGTAATCCTCACACATCACTTTTCCGACTATATCACGAACACACTCATAGGCTTTCGTTGTTGCTGAATTATCCAGATAAACTTCCATTTTTCTTTGTCTCCCAAACACTTCTTCTCTTTATCTTATGCAGTTCTTTGCCTGCCGGTCTACTTCTCCAGTTCAAACATCAATACGGCAAGCGTTGCAAGTCCGGCTGTCTCTGTCCGCAGGATCCGTTTGCCAAGGGTGATGACCTTAGCTCCCCTGCTGACTGCCACATCAACTTCTTCCGGTTCAAACCCTCCCTCTGGTCCGATGAAAATTCCGACAGACTGTCCGCTCTTAATCTGACGGATCACTTCTCTTGTCGCTTCCATACCGCCCGCAAGCTCATACGGAAGCAAAATCACATCAAGCTCCTCTGCCATTTTCAGGGCTTCTTTATAAGAAAGCGGCATGGTAACTTCCGGGATCCGGTTTCTTCCGGCCTGCTTTGCCGCACTTTCCGCGATAGAATTCCAGCGGTCTGCTTTTTTCGCTGCTTTCTTATCATCCAGCCGAACAACAGAACGCTTCATTGCTACCGGAATCACCTGATACACGCCAAGTTCCACCGATTTTTGCACGATCAGCTCCATCTTATCGCTTTTGGGAAGTCCCTGGAAAAGATACAGCTTTGACGCCGGTTCAGTATCTGCTTCCATCTCTTCCAGAATATGCAGAACCGCCACATCTTCTGCATAGGCTTCCACCTCGCACAGATAGGTTCTGCTTTCTCCGTCACTGATTTCAGCCTTTTCATGCAGCTTCATCCGGAGCACATTCTTCATATGATTAACATCTCCGCCTTCAATCCGGATCTTATCTCCGGAAATCTGCTGTGGTGTCACAAAAAAATGATGCATCTTTTCTGATCCTCTCTGTCTACGCTTTCGTTTCTTTTCTCGCTGTTACAGATACCCATTCTCCCTGATGATGAACCTCCAGGACCGTAAGACCTGCTGCCTCTACCGCTGCTTTTACCGTCTCTTCCTTGTCTTCGATGATACCACTTGTCACGTAGATACCACCATCTTTTAACTGATTCACGATCACCGGTGTCAGCGGCACCAGTACGTCTGCAAGAATATTCGCTACAACAATATCATAACATCCATAACCAACTTTATCCTGAACCGCTTTATCATCAATGATATTTCCGATCATTACTTCGTATCTATCCTTTGAAATACCGTTGACTTCCATATTTTCATAAGTTGCATCAATCGCACACGGATCCAGGTCTGTTCCTACAGAATACTTTGCACCGAACATCAGCGCCAGCATTCCAAGGATTCCACTTCCGCATCCTACATCCAGAATTCTGGTGTCCTCTGTCACATATTTGCGGAGCTGACGGATACAGAGCTGTGTGGTCTCATGCATTCCGGTTCCAAATGCTGTTCCCGGATCGATATGCACGATCATTTTGCCTTCGTCTTCCGGTTTTACTTCTTCCCATGACGGAATGATCAGAATATCATCCACATAGAACTGGTGGAAATATTTTTTCCAGTTATTGACCCAGTCCACATCCTCTGTCTGCGATTCTTCAATCGTTCCTTCTCCCACTTCCGCATAGGCACGCATATCTTCCAGTTCATTTTTTACACTCTCCAGAAGGCTTTCTTTTTCTTCGTCCTCTTCCAGATAAAAACTGATATATGCCACGCCATCATCAATTCCAGTCTCCGGAAGGATATCTACGAACATCTGCTCCTTTTCTGCCTGTGTCATCGGGATCTTATCTTCAATCTCGATTCCCTGTACGCCAAGATCCATCAGCATACTGCTGACAATATCCTCTGCCTCTGTTGTTGTCTTTAATCTGAATTTATTCCACTTCATATCGGTTCTCCTTTTATTGCTGTCCAAGCAGATAATCAATAAACTGCTGTGCGGTACGTCCGCTTAATCCGCCATGGCTCAGTTCCCATTTGTTTGCTTCCAGAAGGAGCTTTTCCTCTTCCATCTCGACACCATAACGCTCTGCAAGTGTGGTGACGATCTTCTGGAATTCTTTTTTGTCCGGTTTGCCAAAATAGATGGTCACACCGAATCTTGCTACAAGAGAAAGCTTCTCCTGTACAGTATCATTGGTGTGCAGTTCTTCATCTCTGTCAGCTTTGTCTTTGAATGTCTCACGTACCAGATGTCTTCTGTTGGAGGTTGCGTAGATCAGGATGTTGTCTGGTTTCTTCTCCAGACCGCCCTCGATTACAGCTTTCAGGTATTTATATTCAATCTCGAATTCTTCAAATGAAAGATCATCCATATAAATAATAAATTTATAATTACGGTTCTTGATCTGTGCGATCACATCATTCAGATCTTTAAACTGATGCTTGTACACTTCGATCATACGAAGTCCCTGGTCATAATACTGGTTCAGGATTGCCTTGATCGAAGAAGATTTACCGGTTCCGGCATCACCAAAAAGCAGACAGTTATTAGCTTTTTTGCCCTTTACAAATGCCTCGGTATTATCGATCAGTTTCTTCTTGGCAATGTCATAGCCCACCAGATCATCCAGATGGACATGCGCGATCTTGGTGATCGGCACGATCTGTGCTCCTTCTTCCGTGTGCTCAATACGGAATGCCTTGTGAAGTCCGAAAGTTCCCACTCCGAATTCCTTGTAGAACTGGGTTACGGTTGTCTTAAATTCTTCTGCATCATCTGTCTGTGCAAGTGCTTTGCTTAAGTCACAGATCCGGTCGCGGATCCTTTTGTTAAATACATGTCCTTTGGCACTGACCGGATGATAGTCCTCGATCAGTTCCAGACTGTCTGTACCGATTTTTTTACCCATCTCTTTCAGATCATATTCGAACAGTTCTTTGAAAATCTGAAAATCATGAAGGGCAGCTTTATTGACGCTTCCCTCTACCTCTCCTACCACTTCGCAGGCTGTGCTGTAAGCATTCTCACTGTTGGCAAGCAGGAAGGTCAGGAAAGTATGCCAGAGATTTCCTTCAAATCCGTAGTTTGCAGCCAGCTCGATCAGCTCATTTAAATTTTCAAAAAGAAGGCTTTTTAAATCTTCTTTATTATAATAATCATTATCTGCATTGTCGATCAGAAATGTCATATCACGAAGCAGATCTTCGTGTTCCATATAACGGTATAATATCAGCTCATTTGTTCTCATAGCCATGTCCTCTCTTTTTCAGTCTAATAATTTCCGAGAATCTTTAAATTCAGTGCTTCTTCCCTGAGTCCGCGGATCGCATTCTTCACTGCCGCATCTGCCAGATTTCCTTCAAAGTCTACAAAGAAACGATATTCCCAGCTTTTTCCTTCTACCGGCCGGGATTCAATCTTTGTCATATTCAGATCATTGTAAATAAAATGGGAAAGCAGATGGTACAGTGTTCCGCTCTCATGCGGTATCTCAAAACAAATACTGATCTTGGATGCATTTTTCAGGAATACTTTCTGATTCGTAACAATGATAAATCTTGTACTGTTGTCAGATTCGTCATTGATCTCTCTTGCAAGGATATCCAGTCCGTAAAGCTCTGCTGCATATTCGTTGCAGACAGCTGCCTGCGTGGTATCCTGGTCTTCCATCATCTTCTTGGCCGCCATAGAAGTATTGGCAACACTGATCTGCTGCCAGATTCCGTGTTCATCCAGAAAATGGGATGTCTGCATCAGTCCCTGTGGATGTGAATACACTCTTTCAATACTGGAAAGTGTAGTTCCTTTCACTCCGGCAAGCATATGCTTAATCGGAAGGACCGTCTCTCCTACAATATAATTTTCAAATTCCACCAGAAGGTCATACACCTGCGTCACCGGACCTGCAGAAGAATTTTCAATTGGAAGGACTGCATAATCTGCGCTTCCCTCTTCGATTGCCTCCATCGCATCTCGGAATGACGGTACATGAAAATTTTTCACATTTTTCCCAAAATATTTCAGCATGGCTGCCTGATTATTAGCGCCTTCCACTCCCTGAAATACCACACGTGCACCATCAAGGTCCAGCTGATCCAGTCCGATAAACGGAAGTCTTCCCAGAACTCCTTCCTCAGAAAGGCGCTGATACTGCAGCTTTCTGCTCATGCTCATCAGCTGTTCAAAAAGCTCCCGGATCCCTTTTTTGTTGAAATCTGTAGACACCTTTTCCGCTACTGCTGCCAGCTTCTCATTCTCTCTTGTCTTATCAAATACCTTGCGTCCGTTCTTTATCTTATATTCTGCAACTCCTTCACAGACTTTCATACGTCTCTCATAAAGCGTGGTGATCTGGTCATCGATCACATCCAGCTCTTTTCTCATCTCTTCCAGACTCTGCATCGTCCCACTCCTTATCGTTTTATCCTTATGTCTTCTTATGCCGACATTACTAATTTTTCATTATAATATATTTTCTCTGTAAAATCTACATTTCTTCGCAAACCCGCTCAGAAAAAACATGTAAATCTTTGTTGAAATGACCATGTTTTTGTTATATTATAGATAAAGAATATATGAACCCGCACATATTCTGCGGTTATTTTTAAGGAGGTTTCTTATGAGACATTTAATGAGTCCTTTAGATTTTTCTGTGGAAGAGCTCGATAAGCTTATGGATCTTGCAGGTGATATCGAAGCTTGCCCGGAAAAATACGCACATGCCTGCGCAGGCAAAAAGCTTGCCACTTTATTCTATGAGCCAAGTACCCGTACCCGACTTAGTCATGAAGCAGCAATGATGAATCTCGGCGGTAATGTACTTGGCTTTTCTTCGGCAGCTTCCAGTTCTGCTACCAAAGGGGAAAGTGTAGCAGATACGATCCGAATGGTTTCCTGCTATGCAGATATCTGTGCGATCAGGCATCCAAAAGAAGGTGCACCGATGGTTGCAGCCCAGCACTCTTCAATCCCGGTGATCAACGCAGGTGATGGCGGACATCAGCATCCGACACAAACACTGACTGACCTTTTAACCATCCGTTCTTTAAAAGGACGTCTGAACAACCTGAAGATCGGACTCTGTGGAGACCTCAAATTCGGTCGTACCGTACATTCACTGATCAATGCCCTGGTGCGTTATGAGAACATCGAGTTTGTACTTATTTCACCGGAGGAACTCCGTCTGCCAGGTTATGTACGCAAAGACGTACTGGATAAGAAAAATATCCCATATAAAGAAGTAGAACGCCTGGAGGATGCCCTTCCGGATCTCGATATCCTTTATATGACACGTGTTCAGAAGGAACGTTTTTTCAATGAGGAAGATTATGTCCGTATGAAAGATTTCTACATCCTGGACAAAGCAAAAATGGAGCTTGCACCGAAAGATATGCTGGTTCTCCATCCACTTCCACGAGTCAACGAAATTTCTGTTGAAGTTGATGATGATCCAAGAGCTGTTTATTTCAAGCAGGTACAATATGGTGTCTATATCCGTATGGCACTGATCCTGACACTTTTGGATATTCATGTAGATTAAGGGAGGCGAAAGACATGGTTGAAAATACACTGAACATTGGGAAAATTTCAGAGGGCTTCGTACTGGACCACATCAAAGCAGGAAAAAGCATGGATATCTACAAATATCTGAAGCTTGATCAGCTTGACTGCTGCGTAGCTATCATCAAGAATGCTAAAAGTAACAAGATGGGCAAAAAGGATATCATCAAGATTGAATGCCCGATCGATATCATTGATCTGGATATCCTTGGTTTTATCGATCATAATATCACAGTAAATATTATCGAAGATTCCAAGATTGTTGAGAAAAAGGAACTGAAACTGCCATCTGAGATCAAGAATGTGATCAGATGCCATAATCCGAGATGTATTACTTCGATTGAACAGGGACTGGATCATGTGTTTGTACTGACCGATCCGGAGAATGAAGTATACCGGTGCAAATACTGTGAGGAGAAATACAATAGAAAGCGGGGATAGATTCCGGCTTTTGAATAGTTAGGCAAGGGGACGCCGTGAAAAAATAAAATATCCTCTCCAGATTCTATGTGCAAATCATTCCGATGAGCCTCTGAAAGCGAAAATTATGTCAGCAAAGGCTTCCATAATTTTTAAGTCTCATCTCCATTGCACATACATGAATCTGGAGAGGATATTTTATTTTTCCACGGCTGTTTGTTAACCATTTTCCACAACTGAAAATCCATGCTTTTGATAAAATGGAACGTTATTTTTATCCTTCGGCATTCCTCAATATACAAAAAGTTGTTAGTAAGATCCAATTAAAAATTTTTTCTTGTTGTTCACAGCAGGTGCTGCGAAAATTCCCTTGATTTTAAAACAAATCCAGCATATTATCCAGATACAATTCTTCTCTCACATGCAACTGATATTCCGGCTTTGTCATATAATACAGTAGAAATTCCAGAACCAGCGCACTTCCAAGTCCCCTGCCTTCGATCTTAAAATTTGTAAATCCCATCGGTAAATAAATATTTTTGATGTCATCCACGCTGATAAATCCTGGATTTGTCATTGCTTTTGAAAAACGGTAGCCTTCTTTCGCATTCGGCGCAGTACATCTGTGTTCCTCTCCATCTTCTCCAAGATTTTTCCGGCTCACATCTTCATAACATCGCTTTCTGTCCCTGCAGCCGAACCAGCAGCATTCATTACACAGAAATTCGACTTTATCCTTCTGACCTTCTGATAATGTATTCCATTTATCCAGTACCTTATTCAGACGGAAATCCGGCACGACATACCGGAAATCCTTTCTCTGTATTTCCCGCAGACACTCCTGAAACTTCGTCAGAACCTTCGTGGTAGATGAAACAAAATATAATCCGGGATAATTCTTTTTCAAATAATCCAGCAGCAGATCCGAATACACGATCACACCGTTTTTCTTCCCTGCACTTTGTTCAAACAACACACAAAGCTTATTGCATCTCTGATCCGCAAGATGCTCTTCTCTAATCAATGAATTACTAAATGTCAGGCGCGCAGAAATTCCATACTCCTGCGTAAGTGTAAACACTCCTTCCGGATCTGCTTCTCCCGCCTCCACGCGTCCACCGCCCCACAGACAGTCCTCGGGTGCTCCATAAACAGAACCGATTTCACACCAATCGTAAAAATACTCTCTGTGTGTATAAAATAGTGGCAGAAACCTCCTGTACAATTCATAAAATTCAAACAAGCCCGGAAGGTGGTAATATGCCACATTTCTCTTTTCCTGACTTTGAAAACGATCATTACTCATTTGACACTCCTATATAGCTTTAATACCCCTAAAATTACCATATTTTTCAGACGATTGTCAAACTATCTTCACGCTATTTTATTTTTCATTCCATCCGAGAAATCATCCACACAATACTACGATATCATCAAAATGTTTCTTGCCGCCTGCTTCGCATCTGGTGTATAGTAAAATTAATTATTTTAAAGAATCGGGGAATGAGTTATGAATTACGCATTTACAAACGGAATTATTCTGGACGGCACCAGAGACATGAAGCCACAGACAAACCTCTGTATTCTGGTCCAGGATGGCAAAATTAAAGACATTGTACCAGATACCACGGATCTTCATGATTACAAAATTGTTGATCTTCACGGGCACTATATTCTTCCTGGTCTGATCAATATGCACGTTCACCTTGCCGGAAGCGGAAAGCCACAGAAAAAGCAGCGCGATAACGAGAAGCTGGTAAATATCATCATGAGTTCTTCTCTTACCCGTACAATCGCCTATAAGATGGTAGCCGGATTTGCAAAGGATGAGCTGCTTGGCGGTGTCACAACAATCCGGACCGTCGGAGGACTTGGCAGCTTCGACACCCGGCTGCGTGACGAGATCGAAGCCGGAACCAAAACCGGACCGCGTATCCTTGCTTCCAACCAGGGAATCTCGGTTCCGGGTGGGCATATGGCAGGATCGGTTGCTGTTGCCGCCTCCTCCATTTCTGATGCGCTTGCACACCTTGAACAGTCCGAGAAGGAAAAGGTCGACCTGATCAAACTCATGATCACCGGAGGCGTATTAGATGCCAAAGAAAAAGGCGTTCCGGGTGAACTGAAAATGCCGCCGGAAATGGTTCGTGCTATCTGTGAAAAAGCGCACGCCGACGGTTATCTGGTTGCTGCCCACGTCGAATCTCCGGAAGGTGTCCGCGTCGCTCTGGAAAATGGTGTTGACTCCATCGAACACGGTGCAAAACTAAGCGAAGATATGATAAAACTGTTCAAGGAACGGGATGCATTCCTCTGTACCACGATTTCACCGGCTCTGCCTTATGCGCTCTTCGACCGCTCCATTACCAACGCAACCGAAGTCGAACAATATAACGGAAATGTTGTTTTTGAGGGAATCGTTGACTGTGCCAAAGCTGCTCTTGCAAATGATATCCCGGTTGTTCTCGGCAATGATGTCGGCTGCCCGTGGATCACACAGTATGATTTCTGGCGTGAACTTTATTATTTTCACAAATATGTGGGTGTTTCCAATTCTTTTGCCATTTATACGGCAACAAAGAGGAGTGCCGAGCTTGCAGGGATCGGAGATCTTACCGGTTCGATTGAAAAAGGTAAATTTGCAGATCTGATCGTGACAGCGAAGAATCCACTGGAGGATCTGAAAGTACTGAGGAATCTGGAAATGGTGGTTGCAAAAGGGAATGTGATCGAACATCCAACGGTTAAGAAGAGGAAGAATGTTGAAGCGGAACTGGATAAATTTTTGTAAACGGTAAGGGACGCCACACCAGACAAAATATCCTCTCCAGATTCTATGTGCAAGGCATTCCGATGAGCCTCTGAAAGCGAAAATTATGTCAGCAATGGCTTCCATAATTTCTGAGTCTCATCTCCATTGCACATACATGAATCTGGAGAGGATATTTTGTCTGGTGTGGCTGTGTACCTGGTTAACGAAAATTTATCCGTGTTTTCTTCAATTTTTTCCTGTTATACTGCAAAAAAGAATCTGTATACTTCAGAAATATGAGTACAGATTCTTTTCAAAATTTCTCAATTAAAAATTAAAAGCAAGCAAAACGATAAGCCGGGTTATGTCGTGGACGTTCATCTATCCAGTTCTGTTGTTGCCAGCAGACTCAAGCGACCAACCTGAAGCATGACGGGCCGCCATAACACTTCTTTTCGGTCTTGCTTCGGATGGGGTTTACATATGCCCTGTATGTTACCATACAGGCGGTAGTCTCTTACACTGCCCTTCCAACCTTACCTGCATCTGCAGGCGGTATATTTCTGTTGCACTATCCTTAGAGTCACCTCTACCGGACGTTATCCGGCATCCTGCCCTGTGAAGCCCGGACTTTCCTCGTCTGCGGCCTTTCGGCACTTGCATCCGCGAACGTCTGTCTTACTTGCCTTAGATACTTTATCACATTTTTTTATCAGTGTAAAGGGAATTCTTCTACACGCCCGGATCAATCTGCAGCTCATTTCCATCGGCTGCTGTTGTTGCCAGAGTATCGCACCGCTCATTCTGCGGGTGTCCGTCATGTCCTTTTACCCAGTTGAAGTTCACCTGGTGCGGTTTTTTGGCTTCCAGTAGGCGCTTCCACAGATCGGTATTCTTAACAGGTTCATTCTTCCCACGCTTCCAGCCTTTTTTGATCCATCCTTCGATCCAGTGCTGGTTAAATGCATTAACTACATATTGGGAATCCGAATAAAGCTCTACCTCACATGGTCTGTTGAGAGCTTCCAGTCCACTGATAACGGCCATCAGTTCCATCCGGTTATTCGTTGTCCGCACATAACCGCCGGAAAGTTCTTTGACATGAAGTTCTCCCTTTGGATCCACATATTCGAGAACAACGCCATATCCTCCCGGTCCGTCCGGATTGCCTCTTGCTGCTCCATCTGTATAAATACTGACTTTCATAGTCTGTCTCCTTATCATCATCCGATCTGCATCCGTCCATTTTTCTATCTTAGAAAATATGTCCGTCCAAAACCGGTTATAAATTCAATTCAAATGTCTGTCCCATTTCCCGGATCCGCATGATCTTGTCCCTGTACAGCTCTGATACTTCCATTCCGGCAAGCCTGTCCTGTACCTCATACTTTTTCCACATATGCATCGGAAAGACGATTTTCGTATCCGTATGCCGCATAAACCAGTCAAAGCCCCAGCAAAACTGTTCTTCCTGCCTCGGATCAAGCACAACAAATGCAAGATCGATCTTTTCCCCGGCAAGTGCTTCGATCTCCTTTTTATAATCACCTCGCATCATCCGGTTATACGCATCGTCTTCTTCCCAATGCCACCAGTTCAGATCCCCTGCATGGTAAATCGTCCTGTCTTCACATTTTATAAGAAAGGCAACTCCTTCATCTGTTGAACGCAGACTGCGTACCTTCGTATCCCCGACAGTGATCTCGTCTCTTTTCCTCATAAAATGTTCAGATATACGCTGTTCTTTTTTTGCGATTCCGATATCCTTTGGGAAAATATACTCCACATCCGGATACATCTCCTCCAGCTTCAGGATCTCCCTGTTAAAATGATCCGGATGGGAATGGCTGGCAAATACCAGCAGCTTTTTCGCCGGATCAAACTCCGGCATCGCTCCTTCATAATAGTCAAATAAGAGAATGTGGGATTCCAGTTCTACTGAAAATCCACTGTGTCCGATATACGTCACTTTCATCTTTCTGCCTACTCCTCAACATCATCATGTTCGCCGGCTGCTGTCTCTGTCGCATAAACGATCTCCGGAAGAACATATTCCAGACACTCCTTGATAACCTTCTGACTTCCCGGAAGATTGACGATCAGGGATTTGCCACGGATACCTGCCGTCCCTCTCGTCAGCATTGCCCGCTTTCTGGTGCGTGTCATAAAAAGACGCATCGACTCTCCGATTCCCGGAATCTCCCTGTCAACCACTGCCTTTGTTGCTTCCGGAACACAATCCTCTTCTCTGCATCCGATCCCTCCAATTGTAAGGATCAGATCTGCCATCTGTGCATCAGCGATCTTGGCAAGGATCTTGCGGATCACTTCCTTATCATTCGGTACCGGCTGTACAAGTTCCGTCTTAAAGCTGACCTGAGCGAGCACTCTTTGCACGATTGGCGAACAGGTGTCATCCTTCTGTTTTCTGTATATCATGGTGTCTGCTGATACAATTGCTACTTTCATAGATGTCCCTCTTTTCTTTTCTCCTGACGTATAGATTCCATGACCGGTCTTCTGACCTTTTTTCATGAAATATATCCCCTAACGTATAGACTTTAGTATAACATACTCCCCAATTGCCATGCAAGTTTCCCACCGGCAATCGAAATGATTTAAGAAAAATTTTAGATAATGATGCATACCATACCCCCGGTGCTGTCATTCACTATTTTCTGCATTGTATCCTGCAATTTTGCCTGACTCTCATCTCCGATCATGGCGATCTTATTTTTCATTCCATCCATTACCAGTTCTTCGATCGATTTTCCGAAAATATTGGTTCCCCATACACCTTCCGGACTCTTTGCCGCCTCGCTGATATAATTTACCAGATCCTCCGCCTGCTGCTCATTTCCCACAATTGGTGCGATCTCAGTCTCGATATTTGCCCGGATCATATGGATAGACGGTGCCTCGGAATGGATCTTTACTCCGTATTTATTGCCCTGCCTGATCACCACCGGATCATCCAGCCGGATTTCTTCCCTGGTGGCGCTGACCACACCATACCCTTTCATCTTGACTGAGGCGAGCGCATCTTTGACCCCTTCATATTCCTTCTGGAGCATGGCAAGGTTCCGCACGGTATGGATCAGGTCATATTCCCCGCTGATCTGTGTTCCGGTCAGCTCACTTAGCATTTCATAATAGCAACCATCTTCCACCTTGATCTCCACCGAGATTTCACCATTATCCATAGATACACCCGTTACATTTACCGCATTTATGTATGTAGCCTGCTCCGGTTTTTGAATCTCCATCGCATCCCGGATCTCCCCGATCCCACTCATGACCTCTCTTGCATAAGACACAAGCTCTTCCCGGACCTTGTGATCCTTTGGAAGCATTTCCACCCATTTTGGAAGGAAAAATTTCACTTCTGTGACCGGAAATGCAAACAGCACCTGTTCCATGATCCGGTGGATATCTTCTTCCCTAAGCTGCTCACAGTTGACCGGAAGTGCTGTCACCTGATATTCTCTTCGGATTTCTTCTGCCACATTCTTCGCCTCTGTACTGTATGGTTTCCTGGTATTTACCAGAACCACAAATGGCTTGCCGATGCTTTTCAGCTCCTGGATCGTTTTCTTTTCTGCTGCCCGGTAGCTTTCCCGGAGAAGCTCTCCGATACTTCCGTCTGTCGTTACAACGATCCCTATCGTCGAATGATCATGGATCACCTTTTTGGTTCCGATTTCTGCCGCTTTTGTAAATGGGATTTCCTTCTCATTCCACGGTGTTTTTACCAGACGCTCTTCCCCGTTTTCCAGGTGTCCGGACGCGCCATCTACCATATAACCGACACAGTCGATCAGACGTACCCGGACACTCACATCCTTCGCGAGTTGGATCTTGGCCGCTTCCTTTGGCACAAATTTCGGCTCTGTTGTCATAATACTCTTTCCAGATGCAGACTGCGGAAGCTCATCCACCGTCCGCTCTTTCGCATGCTCATCCGTCATTTTCGGCAGTACCAGTACATCCATAAACCGTTTGATAAAGGTTGATTTGCCACTCCGCACCGGCCCTACCACACCCAGATAGATCTCTCCATTCGTCCGGCACTGCATATCCTTGTATAAATCAAATGTATCCATACACTGTCCCCCTTTGATTGCTGATACAGTGTATGCCGTCTTTTTTCAGTTTAGAACCACTATACTGTCAGTTCACTTTTACTTTCTTGCCAGTATTTTCAAAATCGGGTATGATAAATAATAGTGAAAAAAGGAGGTATCCTATGCACGTAGGAAGAAAAGCACAGAAAAGAGAAAAAAAAGCAATGTCCGTCTCTCTGTACGGGAATCTGTTTTTTGTCATCGTTGAGATCGTCATGGCGATCTACACCAGTTCCCAGGCAGTTCTTCTGGACGCAGTCTATGACGGAGTCGAGTTCTGTATGCTCCTGCCGTCGCTTTTTCTGATCCCGCTGCTTTACAAGCCATCAAATGAAAAGCACCCCTTTGGCTACATGCAGATTGAATCCATGTTCGTCGTCGTCAAGGGAATCACTATGACCGGCGTTACCCTCGGACTGATTCTGAACAATATCGAGATCATGATCCATGGTGGCAGGAATGTCGCTTTTGATACTATTGCCTGGTTTGAGTTATTTGCATTTTTTCTGGGAATTACCGTATCCATTTACCTCAAATATAAAAACCGTCTGATGGACTCCCCAATGATCACAATGGAAATGGAAGGCTGGAAGATCGACAGTATTGCCTCTTTCGGTATGGCAATCGCCTTCTTCCTTCCGGTTCTGCTTCCATTTTCCTGGTTCAAACCCATAACACCTTATCTTGACCAGATCATTACCGTCACCCTGTCCATCTTTATGCTGCCGACACCGATAAAGACGGTAATCACCGGACTTCGGGATCTGTTCCTGATCCCGCCGGAGGAAGAGACAGTTGATGAGATTAAAGAAACGATCGAACCTGTTCTGAATGCCTATGGTTACAAAAAACTCTACTATGACATTCTCCGTACCGGAAGAAAGCTCTGGATCAGTGTTTACATCACCTTTGACAAAGATCTTGTATCCATTACCCGGTTTAAGATTGTACAGAATTTCTGTATCCAGGCTCTGGCAAAAAAATATACGGATTTTTATTTTGAACTTCTGCCGGATATTGTATTTACCACGGATGATGAGGCATTGACCAATCATATCGTAAACCAGTCGGAAGAAGTGGATCAGAATGCAGAATCTGCAGACTGAATTATCTGATCTTTGTTCTTTAAAAAATACTCATTTTCCAAGAAAAGCTGCCTTAATCGGCAGCTTTTCCTTTTAATTCTCTGATTGGATTTTTGATAAATTTTATATACTGCTTTCTCAGCCATTCGATCAGCTTCGTCAGATACCGAAGTACCGGCTCAGTCGCAATAGAGAATACTACAAAAAGCATAATGCATTTTCTGGACATTCCCGTAATCACAAATAACTGTGGCAGGAAGATACTGCATCCTAATAGTCCGATCACACATCCGATCCAGACGATCATACGCAGTGCATTCATCGGCTGGCAGATCCGGTAAAGGATCATGAATCCGACAATTGCAAGCAACATCGTCGCCGCTGTAGAAATATCTTTGGATGCAACTCCGAACGTCTGTCCAAACACAACCAGCGCACCAACTGCAAGTACATCTGTAAGTCCTGCCGGAAGTGCCTTTAAGAACACATTGGTCAGGAAATGTCCCTTGATGATATCCCGGTTCGGCTGCAGTGCCAGGAAGAATGCCGGAATACCGATCGTATACATGCTGATCAGCGATACCTGGGATGGCTCCAGCGGATAGGTAATCATAAAGACTGCCGAGAAAATTGCAAGCAGGAAGGAAAAAATATTCTTCACCAGGAACAGACTCGCTGAACGCTGAATGTTATTGACAACTCTTCTTCCTTCCAGAACGACCTCCGGCATCCTTGAAAAATCGGATTCCAGAAGTACCACCTGGGACGCCTGGACCGCCGCATCGCTTCCCGATGCCATTGCCACCGAACAGTCTGCATCCTTCAGGGCAAGTACATCATTCACACCATCACCGGTCATAGCGACCGTCATTCCCTGCTTTTTCAGTGCCTGCACAAACTGTCTTTTCTGTTCCGGGATTACCCTTCCGAAGACCGTATATTTGCTCACCGCAAGGGCAATATCTTCTTCGGTCTTTAATGTTCCCGCATCCACGTAATTCTCTGCGCCTTCAATTCCGGCCTGCTTCGCAGTCTCCGATACGGTGATCGGATTATCACCGGAAATAACTTTTATCGCAACACCCTGGTCCGCAAAATATTTGAAAGTCGCAGGTGCTTCTTCCCGGACTTTATTGAGAAGGAGGACATAGCCAAGCGGCGTTACCGTTCCAGTCAGCGGCTTGCCATCCGGCTCTCCATCATAGCTTCCAAATACCAGTACACGGAATCCCCTGGACGTATACTGTTCAATTCTTCCCTGATACTTTGTATAATCCTCACGCAGGACAAATTCCGGTGCACCGAGCACATATGCCTGATCTTTGAAAATTACTCCGCTGTATTTGACTGTGGAAGAAAAAGGAATCACTTTTTCCGGTACTTTTTCTGAATGCTCTGTAAAATGTTCTTTCATCGCACGCATCGTACTGTTATCCGCGTCCATTCCTTTGACAAAATCGCCGATCATCCGGTTCAGATCCGGCATCTTTTCTTCGTCATAGGCCTTGGCTTTCGCCACTTCACTGACACACATACTATCTTCCGTGATCGTACCTGTCTTGTCAACACAAAGCACATTCACCCTCGCCAGAGTCTCGATACTTTTCATATCATGGAGCAATACCTTCTTCGATGCAAGACGCATTGCGCTTACCGCAAGTGCCACGCTTGCAAGAAGATATAATCCTTCCGGGATCATGCCGATCACTGCAGCAACCATGGAGATAATACTCTGCCGGAAGCTGTCGTGATTATAGAAATAACTCTGCACAAACAAAATGATTCCTATCGGAATCAGTGCGATTCCGACTATTTTTACCAGCTTGTCCAGGGAACGGATCATCTCCGACTGTTCCCCCTGCTGCATGGCTTTTGCTTCCAGAGTCAGCTGTGAAATATAGGAATCTGCTCCCACCTTGTCCAGACGCGCATGACAGCTTCCTGATACCACAAAACTACCTGACATCAGACGGTCTCCACGCTTTTTCGTGATCTCATCGGATTCACCGGTAAGTAAAGATTCATTGACCTGAACCTCGCCAGCCTCAACAACCGCATCTGCACAGATCTGATTCCCCGCACGAAATACAACAATGTCGTCCACAACCAGCTGATCCGCCTCCAGATTCAGCGATACCCCTCCACGGATTACTTCTGCGTGCGGTGCATTCAGCATGGTCAGCCTATCCAGTACTTTCTTAGAGCGGATCTCCTGAACGATCCCGATCAGTGTATTGCAGATGATGACCGGCAGGAATGTCAGGTTTCGAAAAGAACCTACCAGGCACAGCAGAATCGCCAGAATCAGAAAGATCAGGTTGAAATAGGTAAATATATTATTATGAACGATCTCTTTTGTCGTAAGTCCCGGCGAGGCAACCTCATCATTGGTCCAGCCATTCTCTTCTCTTATCCGGATCTGCTCGGGATTAAGACCTACCCGGTAGTCCGGAACCACACGCTGGATCTCGCCGCGAACGACCTCTTCCTCTTGTGTTTCTTTTTCTTTTTTTCCGAATTTCATACAAAAAATCCTCCTGTATACACGTCATTATACGCCTATACGGAAGGATTTTCCATTAAGACTTTATGAAATTTCTTTGAAACTTTAATCCCACGGAAGGTTACTATATTCACTGCGTCCGTCACGCATCATCAGTTCGCTTACCGCATCCTTTGCAGGTTTGCCTTCAAAAAGTACCTGGTTGACCTTTTCCACGATCGGCATGGATACCTCATATTTTTCAGCCAGCTCTCTTGCCGCTTTTGCTGAATACACGCCCTCGACAACCATCTTGACCTCAGCCATCGCTTCTTCCATCGTCATTCCCTCACCGATCAGAACACCTGCCTTACGATTACGGCTGTGCTTACTTGCACAGGTGACGATCAGATCACCGATTCCGGTAAGTCCGGTAAAGGATTCCAGCTTTCCGCCAATCTTTACACCAAGTCTTGTGATCTCCGCAATTCCTCTGGTGATCAGTGCAGCTTTGGTGTTATCCCCGTATCCGAGTCCATCTGCAACTCCGGCTGCAAGTGCGATTACATTTTTCAGGGAACCACCAAGCTCAATTCCTTTAATATCCGGGCTTGTGTAGACACGGAATACATCATTCATGAAAATTTTCTGCAGATAAATGGCGGTTTCTTCGGTCTCTGCTCCGATTACAACCGTTGTCGGAAGTTCGCGGCTTACTTCTTCTGCGTGACTTGGACCTGAAAGAACAGCTACATTTGCCTGCGGAATCTCTTCTTCAATCTGCTCAGAAAGTGTCTTTAACGTACCCTCTTCAATTCCTTTTGCCACATTGACCAGAATCTGCTCTTCCTTTACATACGGGCACATTTTCTTCGCCGTAGCTCTGGTTGCCATAGACGGAACTGCAAGAACGACCACATCTTTTCCTTCCACGCTTCCCCGCAGATCTGTTGTGATCTCGATCTCCTCCGGGATATGAACGCCCGGAAGCTTACTTGGATTTTCCCGTTTCCCCCTGATCTCATCTGCTTCTTCTTTTAAATAAGACCAGATGGTTACATGATGTCCGTTTTTATTCAGTACAAGCGCCAGGGCCGTTCCCCAGCTCCCTGAACCGATAACTCCGATTTCTGCCATAAATTATTACCTCTTATTTTTTCTTTTTTGAAAAACTGATCTTGCTCTCTGTACCATTTCTCAGACGTCCGATATTCGCACGGTGGCGGATAAATGCAGAAAGAACAAAAAGTGCTCCGATTCCATACATTTCAAACAGATACTTCTGCGCCATTCCAAACATTCCCATCTGTCCGTCAATGACAAGTCCGACAAGGAACAGTACGGAAATCACCAGCGATCCCAGTGATACATAACGTGTCACGGCAACAATTACGATAAACACGATCAGACATACTGCCGCAATCCGAATATCTGTAGATAAGATCATACCTGCCGTAACTGCAATTCCCTTTCCGCCCTTGAACTTCAGATAGAATGGAAAATTATGTCCAAGCACTGCCCCAAAACCTGTATACAGCGAAAGGAGCGGTAAAATATCTGTGTGAGACTGTCCGTAAATTCCGCGGACCACCAGAACCGCGATCACGCATTTGAAGCAGTCACCAAGCAGGGTGATCATTCCGGCTTTGATTCCCATGGTGCGAAGTGCATTGGTAGAACCTGCATTTCCGCTTCCCATCTTGCGGATATCTACCCCCTGGGTTTTTCCATAGAAATAGCCGGTCTGAAACAGGCCAAATATATAGCCGATCAGCAAACATACAAGACGTTCCATCTTATTTGTCCTTCTCCTTTCTCTCCCTGATAAAGAATTTAAGAGACGTTCCACGGAAGCCAAACGCTTCACGGATCTTATTCTCCAGATATCTCGTATAAGAGAAATGCATCAGTTCTTTATCATTTACAAAGATGACAAATGTCGGCGGTTTGACCGCTACCTGGGTAATATAGTAAAGTTTCAGACGTTTTCCCTTATCTGACGGTGGCTGCTGCATTGCAACAGCTTCGGTCATGATCTCGTTAAGGACACCCGTAGCTACACGGAGTGTCTGGTTCTCAATAACGGTGTCGATCATGTCAAAGAGCTTCGGAAGTCTCTGACCTGTCAGCGCAGACACATACATGATCTCTGCGTAAGGCAGGAAAGACAGCACCATCCGGATCTGATGCTCATATTCCCTCGTGGTCTTATCGTTCTTTTCAATGGCATCCCATTTATTTACAACGATGATGACACCTTTTCCACGCTCATGTGCGATTCCTGCGATCTTGGCATCCTGCTCGGTTACTCCTTCTGCCGCATCGATCACAACCAGGACCACATCCGCTCTTTCTACTGCCGTAACTGTGCGGATAATACTGTATCGCTCCAGTTCCTCTTTGATCTTATTCTTACGACGAAGTCCTGCTGTATCAATAAATACATATTCTTTTCCATTGTGTACTACTTCCGTGTCAATGGCATCTCTTGTAGTTCCGGCAATATCGGATACGATCACACGGTCTTTTCCGATCAGACGGTTGATGATCGAAGATTTCCCAACGTTCGGTTTTCCAACGATTGCAACTCTCGGACGGTCATCTTCCTCTTCCTGACCTGCCCCTTCCGGAAAATGTGCCAGAACCTTATCCAGCATATCTCCGATTCCAATTCGTTCCGATGCTGAGATCGGAACCGGATCTCCGATTCCCAGATTATAAAATTCATACACATCCGGCATCATCTTGTTGAAATTGTCCACTTTATTGACAACAAGGATGACTGGCTTGTGGGAGCGGCGGAGCATATCTGCCACTTTTGAATCAGAATCTACAAGTCCCTGCTTTACATCTGTCATAAACAGGATCACATCTGCAGTGTCAATGGCGATCTGTGCCTGCTCTCTCATCTGGGAAAGGATCACATCACGGCTGTCCGGCTCGATTCCACCGGTATCGATCAACGTAAATTCTTTATCGAGCCAATTCACTTCTGCATAAATTCTGTCGCGGGTAACACCCGGCGTATCTTTAACGATTGCTATCTTTTCTCCTGCCAGTGCATTAAAAAGCGTCGACTTTCCAACGTTCGGCCGCCCTACAATGGCAACAACTGGTTTACTCATATTTTCTTCCTCCTGATATTTATTCGGAATTCTGCTTCTATATCATACTAGATTTCTTCAAAAAATGCAATTTTTTAACACCTCTTTCTTGTCATTGCTTTTAAATAATGGTATAAAAGATAGGTAAGATTAGATAAAAAGCGCGTAAAACGCTTATTATAAGGAGGCACTCATGACAAATATCGAACTTATGGAAAAAGCTCTTCCGACAGCACCACTTAAAATTGCTGCTCTGGAAAGCTGCAAGGATCTGGCAGAAAAAGTGGATCAGTACATCGTATCGTTCCGCAAAAATTCTCTGCATGATTTTCTGGATCCTGCAATCTATTCATCTTATGAAGCAGATTCTTATCTTGCAAAGAACAGTTGCCCACGTTTTGGTTCGGGGGAAGCAAAGGGAATGTTTGGCGAAAGTATCCGCGGAAAAGATCTCTTTATTATGGTGGATGTCTGCAACTACAGCCTGACATACACAGTAAACGGACATATCAATCATATGTCACCGGATGATCACTATCAGGATCTGAAGCGTATCATCTCCGCTTCTACAGGAAAGGCACACCGTGTAAATGTAATTATGCCATTCCTGTACGAAAGCCGCCAGCACAAGAGAACCAAACGCGAATCTCTGGACTGTGCAATGGCCCTGGAAGAATTAACCGCAATGGGTGTATCTAACATTCTGACATTTGACGCACACGATCCGCGTGTACAGAATGCGATCCCACTCAATGGTTTCGACAGCTTCAACCCTCTGTATCAGTTCATCAAAGCTCTGTTTAAAGCAGAACCGGATCTGAAAGCAGACAAAGACCATCTGATGATCATCAGCCCGGATGAAGGTGCAATGCAGAGAGCTGTATACTTCTCCAATGTACTTGGCGTTGATATGGGTATGTTCTACAAACGCCGTGATTATTCTACCATCGTAAATGGTAAAAATCCGATCGTTGCACATGAATTCTTAGGTGACGATGTACATGGAAAGACCGTTATCATCATTGATGACATGATTTCTTCCGGTGAAAGTATGCTGGATGTTACCAGACAGTTAAAAGACCGCGGAGCTGAGCGTGTATTTGTATGTACTACTTTTGGTCTCTTCACAGAAGGCCTTGACAAGTTCGATGAATATTATGAAAAGGGATATCTGGACAGACTGATCACAACCAATCTGACCTATCTGCCTCCTCAGCTTCATGATAAACCGTATTTCATTGAAGCAGATATGAGTAAGTTCCTTGCACTGATCATTGATTCGATGAATCATTCTACATCTATTAGTGCGGTTATGAATCCGACAGATAAGATTCATGATTTGCTTGCGAAGAGAAATATGAGATAAATTTTGTTGGCGGGAAAGTAAGGATATATTAACGAACGGACGCCGCAAGAGAAAATAAAAATGCCGTAAAACCAATATCTTTCATGGTTTTACGGCATTCTTATTTATCGTATTTACTTATACCATCCTGTCCCCATCAAAGAATTCCTGTCCGGTCGGGTATGTATAGGAATCTCCGATTTCATGGAGAAGGACGACTTTTAATTTATTATTCAGTGTTTTTTTGTCCAGCTTGATCGCTTCGGTAAGCTCTGGCAGTGGGACATCAGCTTTTACCGGAAGTTTATAAGCTTCCAGGACTTTGCGGATATGCTCGGCTTCGCCTTTTTTGGTGAGTCCTTTTTCTTCGGCAATCTTTGTGACCTGGTACATTCCGATGGCTACGGCCTCACCGTGGCTTTCTCTTTCGTAGTGGAAATGCTGCTCAATGGTGTGGGCAAGGGTATGTCCGAAATTCAGGAGAATCCGCTCTCCGGTGTCGAACTCATCTTCCTCTACGACGCGGCGTTTGATATCGACGCAGGTTGCGATCACATCTGTCAAATGTTCTTTCAGATTCTCATAGGATCCGCATTCTTCCAGAAGTTCAAAGAGCTTGCGGTCTTTGATGCAGCCGTATTTGATAACTTCCCCCATGCCGTCCGTCACGTAACGCTCCGGCAGGGTTTCCAGTACATCCGGATCGATCAGTACCATCTTCGGCTGGTAAAAGGCACCTACCAGGTTCTTACCCTGTGGAAGATCGACCGCAACTTTTCCACCAACAGAAGAATCTACCTGTGCAAGAATGGAAGTTGGAATCTGTACGAACTTGATTCCTCTAAGAAAGGTCGCTGCCACAAATCCGGCAAGGTCTCCTACCACTCCACCGCCAAGTGCAACGATCAGGTCTGTTCTGGAAATCTTTGCTTCCAGAAGAGAGCTGTATACACCCGGAAGGGTTTCGAATGCTTTTGACGGTTCTCCATGTGGAATCACGGTTTCCGTACACTCATATTTTTCAGAAAGATTTTTCTTAAGCGCTTCTCCGTAATAAGAATAAACTCTGTCATCAGAAATGATCATGATCTTTGATCCCTGATATACTTCCGCTATTCTTTCTGCTGCTTCTTTCAGAATTCCTCTTTCAATATAGATCGGATAGCTGTGTTCCTTTAAATCTACCGTCATTTTCATCGTTTTGTTCCTCCCAGGATGCTGTTTTTTACATTTCTTTACCGACTGCTTTTGCGATTCCGGTAATCTCTTTTAACAGTGTATCGTATTTTTCCGGTTTCAGCGACTGTGCTCCGTCACAAAGTGCTGTTTCCGGACTGTTATGTACTTCGATGATCAGTCCGTCCGCTCCTGCCGCAACTGATGCCTTTGCCATCGGATCAACCAGCCACCATTTTCCTCCTGCATGGCTTGGGTCCACGACAACCGGAAGATGGCTGAGCTTTCTTACAACCGGGATAGACTGAAGATCCAGTGTATTTCTCGTGTAAGTCTCGAAAGTACGGATTCCTCTTTCACAGAGGATAACATTCGGATTTCCGGATGCCATAATGTATTCAGCTGACATCATCCATTCTTCGTAGGTTGCATTAAGTCCTCTCTTTAAGAGAATTGGTCTCTTGGTCTGTCCAAGCTGTTTTAAAAGATCGTAGTTCTGCATGTTACGTGCACCGATCTGGATCAGGTCTACTTTTTCATCGAAGATTTCCAGATATTCCGGTGACATCAGTTCTGTTACAATCGGAAGTCCTGTCTCTTCTCTTGCTGCACATAAGATTTCCAGACCTTCAAGTCCGAGTCCCTGGAATGAATATGGGCTTGTTCTCGGTTTGAATGCACCGCCGCGGAGCATGTTTGCGCCGGATGCTTTGACCGCTTTTGCAATTCCGATTACCTGCTCTTCGGATTCTACGGAGCAAGGTCCGGCGATCAGTGCAAGATGTCCGCCACCAACTTTGACACCGGATACATCCACGATGGTGTCATCCGGATGGAATGCACGGTTTACAAGTTTATAAGGTTCCTGTACATGCATAACCTTCTCAACAGAAGAGTCTACCTCGAAAAGCTTTGGATCTACACGGACCGTATCGCCGATACAGCCAATAATTGTAAGATCCTCACCTTTTACAGTATGTACTTCCAGTCCTTTTGCACGGACCATATTTTCAACTCGTTTTACGTTTTCATCACTTGTTCTTGGTTTTAATACGATAATCATAATTTTTCCCTTTCTCTTTGCGAATGTTCTACTAATCAAAAAACTCCCGCCTTCTGTTTCTTTCAAAACAGAGGACGAGAGTATGATATACTTCGTGGTTCCACCTCATTTTACAATTGTCTCACGACAACTGCCTCGTCAGGTACGTCGTTCATAACGGTTATACCCTTGCAGATAACGGCTGCTACCGGAAATACCTATTAACAATTCTTCAAGAGAATGCATTCAGTATCCTACTCCAAGAGGAATTCAATATAATCTTCGGTATCCTTCTTCCACCGATAAAGGACTCTCTGTGACGTCTTATTATATTTACTACTTCTTTTCATTGTATTTTGATAGTAGAATATATAATTTTTAAAATCTATAACTTATGTTACACGAATCAATAGGCTTTGTCAATCATTTTCAACAAATTAACGCGAGAAATATTTTTCTTTGATAATATCAACCGGCATCTCTTTTCCTGTCCAGAGCTCAAATGATGCAGCACCCTGATATAACAGCATATTCAGACCGTTCAGTGTCTGGCATCCTGCTGCTTTTGCTTTCTTCAGGAATAAGGTTTCTTCCGGATTGTAGATGACATCGAATACAAACAGGTCTTTTCTGAATACGCTGTCGTCTGTGATGATACATCTGTCTGTCTTCGGTGCCATACCGATCGAAGTTCCGTTTACCAGAATTGCACTTTCTGCAATCTCTTTTTTGAGGACTTCCGGATCAGAGAAATCATAAAGGTTGATCTTGCAGTCTGTCTTCTCATGAAGCTTCTCGATGGTCTTTTCTGCGCGGGTGAAAAATTCATCACGGATGTTGAATACCGAAATCTCTGCAACTCCGTCGAGTGCTGCCTGGATCAGGATCGCTGCTGCTGCTCCGCCTGCTCCAAGAAGAGTCATCTTCTTGCCGATGATATCCATGCCTGTCTCACTGACTGCACGCATGAATCCGATTCCGTCTGTTGTGTAACCTGTCAGTATACCGTTATCATTGACAACGGTATTGACTGCTCCACCGATCTCAGATGCCGGTGAAAGTTTGTCAACCAGTGAACACATCAGATTCTTGTCAGGCATAGTCAGGTTGAATCCTCTGACTCCCATGACTTTCAGACCATCTACTGCTGTCTTTAAATTATCTGTTCCAACATCAAATGCCAAATATGCGTAATCCAGCTCCAGCTGGCGAAATGCCTCGTTATGCATCATTGGGGAAATGCTGTGTGCTACCGGACTCCCCAGTAACCCGGTAAGAACTGTATGTCCTGTAATCTCGTATGCCATTATATTTTCCTCCTGCGTTACATTTTCGCACTGTAAAGTGCTACTTTTGTCCTCTATCATACCATATTTTTCAAAATACGCAAGCATCGTTATTTAAAAAACGATTTTTTTAATTTTTGAACTGCCTATAAAAAACAAATTTCCACTGAATCATCATTGAAAAAAATATTTTCTGCCTTTGAAAAAAGAATTTTGAAAACTTTTGAATAACCAGGCAAAATGTAAATAAAAGGGATGCGCTTTTTCAAACGCACCCCATCACTTTCTTATGCAATTACTCTGACTTTCAAAACGCCCTCGATCATTTCCAGACCTTTTACCACGTCTTCTGCCACATCATTATCCACATCGATCATCGTATATGCATAGCTGCCACGGCTCTTATTCGTCATATCATCGATATTGACATTATCCTTTGCCAGAAGCGCAGTAAACTGACCGATCATGTTCGGAATATTCCTGTGCAGGATCGTAATTCTTGTCTTATCCCTTACACCCATATCGCATGCCGGGAAGTTGACAGAATTACGGATATTTCCATTTTCCAGGAAATCCTTCAGTTCTTCTACTGCCATCTTTGCACAATTATCTTCTGATTCAGCAGTTGACGCTCCCAGATGCGGAATGACAATCGCATGCTTTACTCCTGCGATCTCCGGTGTCGGGAAGTCCGTTACATAGCGTCCGACTTTTCCACCAACAAGTGCATCCACAATGTCTTCACTGTTCACCAGTACATCTCTTGCAAAGTTCAGGATCACAACGCCGTCTTTCATCAGACTGATGGCATTCTTATTGATCATACCCTTTGTATCTTCCAGTGCCGGTACATGGATTGTGATATAATCACACTCCTTGTAGATCTCATCTACATTCTTAGTGTGATGGATGCTTCTTGAAAGTCTCCATGCGGAATCTACAGAAACATATGGATCATAACCATACACTTCCATCCCGAGATGCGTAGCCGCATTGGCAACCAGGACACCGATTGCACCAAGACCGATCACACCAAGCTTCTTTCCCTGGATCTCACAGCCTGCAAATGCTTTTTTCGCTTTTTCTGCATCTTTGGCAATATTGCCATCCTCTTCGTTCTCCTGTACCCAGTTGATCCCGCCAAGTATATCTCTGGATGCAAGCAGCATACCGGCGATCACCAGCTCTTTTACACCATTGGCATTTGCCCCTGGTGTATTAAATACAACGATTCCCTGCTCCGCACATTTGTCCAGTGGAATATTATTTACACCGGCCCCGGCACGGGCAACCGCTTTTAAATCTTTATCAAATTCCAGTTCATGCATTCCGGCACTTCTTACAAGTACCGCATCTGCTCCTGCCATCTCACCGGCAGGTACATAATCATCACTGAATTTCTCCAGTCCAACAGGAGAAATCGGGTTCAAGCAAAAATATTTATACATATTACAGATTCTCCTCCTCAAACTTCTTCATAAATGCAACCAGGGCTTCCACACCTTCGTATGGCATTGCGTTATAAATACTTGCACGCATACCACCAACAGTACGGTGTCCTTTCAGATTTTCAAGACCCGCTTCTTTTGCCTCTTTTACAAATTTGGCATCCAGCTCGTCACTGCCTGTCACAAATGGTACATTCATAAGAGAACGGTCTTTCTTTTCTACCGTACCTTTGAACAGTTTGCTCTGATCCAGGTAGTCATAGAGCAGTTTGGCTTTCTTTTCGTTGCGTTCTTTCATAACTTCCAGTCCGCCCATCTTTTTGAGCCATTTAAATACCTTACCGCAGATATAGATTCCGTATGCCGGCGGTGTATTGTAAAGAGAGCCTGCGTCTGCATGTGTCTTGTATGTAAGCATGGTCGGTGTTCCCGGAAGTACATCCTCTGTAATCAGATCTTCGCGGATGATCGCGATAACAACACCCGCTGGTCCGACATTCTTCTGGACTCCACCATAGATGAGACCATATTTTGTCACATCTACAGGTTCAGACAGGAAGCAGGATGATACATCCGCTACCAGTGTCTTGCCTTTCGTGTTCGGAAGTTCCTTGAATTTGGTTCCGTAAATTGTATTATTTTCGCAGATATATACATAATCTGCATCTTCATCAACCGGCAGATCCGAACAGTCAGGAATGTACGAAAAGGTTTTATCCTCGGACGATGCGATCTTATTCACCTTTCCATATTTGGATGCCTCAGCAGCTGCCTTTTTGGCCCACTGCCCGGTAACAATATAATCCGCTACTTTGTTCTTCATCAGATTCATTGGAATCATTGCAAACTGCTGGCTTGCGCCACCCTGAAGGAACAGTACTTTGTAATTATCCGGGATTCCCATCAGATCACGAAGATCCTGTTCAGCGGTTTCAATGATTTCAGCAAAAGCTTTCGAGCGATGACTCATCTCCATAACGGACATTCCACATCCTTTGTAATCCAGCATCTCATCTGCTGCTTCTCGTAAAACTTCTTCCGGCAGTACTGCCGGTCCTGCTGAAAAATTGTAAACTCGTTTCATATTACTCCTCCATTCCTGCTCTGCGTATCTGTCGCTGCATATGTTTTTCTAGTTTATCTGCTGTTTTTCCTGCAGATCTTTCTCGTCAAAAGCTTCACTGATCGGAGCACCCGGAGCAACCATCGGCCATACCTTGTCATCGCTGTCGATCTGGCAGTCAATCACCACCGGACCGCCTGCATTTAAAGCAAACTTAAATGCATCTGCGAATTCTTCTCTGGTCGTAGCTCTTACCGCTTTCGCCCCCATCGCTTCTGCGAGTTTCACAAAATCTACTGCATCATTCAGAACAGTTGCTGAATAGCGCTGTCCGTAAAACAGATTCTGCCACTGTCTTACCATACCAAGCACATGGTTGTTCACTACAACCTGGATAATTGGAATGTTATAACGCGCCGCTGTTGCAACTTCATTCATATTCATACGGAAGCATCCGTCTCCGGCTATATTGACTACCGTCTTCTCCGGTCTGCCCATCTTGGCTCCGATTGCGGCTCCAAGACCGTATCCCATGGTTCCAAGACCACCTGATGTAAGCAGTGTTCTCGGTTTTGTGAATTTATAATACTGCGCTGCCCACATCTGATGTTGTCCAACTTCTGTGACGATGATAGCATCACCTTCTG
>ERZ894220.179-NODE-179-length-75546-cov-8.53151_pt1 | contig 75546 bp, 57 predicted proteins | sample MGYA00380292_ERZ894220 | MGnify/ENA primary metagenome ERZ894220 (study PRJEB32331, sample SAMN06328446) | human gut metagenome | biome: human gut microbiome; feature: stool | host: Homo sapiens | collected 2014-12-05 ... | reverse complement strand
GTGAGGAAGGCCGACAAGGACGGGCGTGTGCAGATCGACGGCAACTACTACCTCGCCGGCCCCTCGTGGCGCGGCTGGACTCTCGACGTGGGTCTGCGCGCGTTCGACGTGACGATCCGCACCCAGGACGGACGCACCTGTGCCAGACTGCCGCGCGTGTACGGGGATTCGCCGGCCACGGTGCGCAACCCCGCCACGCTCCTGCCCGCGTTGAGCCGCAAGACCCACGCATGGACCGATTCCACCATCCGTGACGATTTCCCCGACAAACTCAGGATCGCCATCGACCGCATGGACGCCAAGACACGCAGGACCACGTTCCGCGTCATCGCCAAGGCCAGCGCCGCGTCCGGCTTCGAGGCCGCCGTCCGGGCCGGAGAGCACCTGGTCGAACAGGGGCACGCGATCGACGAGGCCAGTGTGACCACCATGGCCCGGCGCATCGCCGCCGGCGAGAAGCCGTACGAGCAGTCGGTACCCGACCTGACCGGATACGACGTGTTCATGAAACCCCGACAGCCATGGGAAAGGAAGGAGGCCTGACCATGGGAACCCACCGTCCGCCGGTCGTCATGCCCGACATGAAACGCAGGCGCGCGTCCACCGGCGAAAGAATCGCAACGATCATGACCCTGGCCAGACGGCTGCCTCTGACCCGCCAGGTCCTCGCCGACCAGCTCGCGGACGCGACCCCCAGCCAGATGGAATTCATGGAATCGTGGATGAACGCCGAGATCGAATCCAGGGAACGCTCCAAACGCTCACGCCTGCTCAAGGCCGCCGGATTCCCCGCCGACAAGGAGCTCGGCGGCTACGACTGGACCCCGATCCGCTTCCCCGTCGACTACGGGCGCGGGCAGATCACGACCCTCGACTTCATCGCCGGCCACGACGACCTCGTCCTGTTCGGCCCCCCCGGCACCGGCAAGACCCACCTCGCCATCGCGCTCGGCAGGAACGCATGCCGCAAGGGCATACCCGCACGCTACTTCACCGCCGCAGGCCTGGTCATGCGGCTCCTCAGGGCCCAATCGGACAACCGGCTCGACCGGGAACTCGCCGCGATCGGCAGGACCCCGCTGCTCGTCATCGACGAACTCGGCTACGTGCCCATCGACGAGGACGGCAGCAGGCTCCTGTTCCAGGTCGTCACCAACGCGTACGAGACCCAGAGCATCATCTACACCACCAACATCGAGTTCAGCGGATGGGGCAGGATCTTCGGCGACCCCAACATGGCCGCCGCGATCATCGACCGCACCGTCCACCACGGACGGATGATCCGCTTCGAGGGCGAATCCTGGCGCAAGACCCACGCCCTCATGCAATAACCAATGCAATAACCAACAACCAGCAGGACCGGCCAACGCCGAAACGGCCTGAAACCCGCCGCTCACATGGACTAAAAGAAACGCCGAAACGGCCTACTCCAACTTGACAAAACACACATTGTCTCGATGGGAAGGAATTCGGCCATGATTTTAAAGAAGATTGCTGTATGCACCACGATTGCCGGTCTATGCACAGCACTGATTGGCACAGCCGTGATTCCCGCATCGAGTGTGGAAGCCAATAGCACTAATGTAATCCGTCTAGCTGGCGACACTCGATATGACACAATGAGCCGTATCATACAAGCTGAGGTTCCAGGAACTTCAGAGTATGTCGTTGTGGCATCAGGAGACAATTTCCCTGATGCATTGGCAGCGGCACCACTTGCAGGTGCTTTGAAAGCTCCTATCGTATTGACCAGTGGTAATGCGTTGTCTCCGCAGGCTGAACAACAGATAACGAGGCTTAAAGCCTCCAAAGCTGTTATCATTGGAGGAGTTAATGCGATATCCAGAGCGACCGTGAGTAGAATACATGGCCTAGTAGGTTCCGTCCCCATCCGTATTTCGGGGGAAACCCGATACGAAACATCCTTGCAAATCTATCTTCAAGGCAAAGCTAGGTTGGGGGTTCAGTGGTCGTCCGCTGAATCTATCATCGCGACAGGGGAGAATTTTGCTGATGCGCTATCCGTGAGTGCATATGCATATGCAGAAAAGGCGCCGATATTTTTGGCGAATCCGAAAAACGGTTTCAGCTCTGAAACCTTACGAGCGATATCTGGCAACTTTAGGCATCAGCTCGTTGTAGGTGGTGAGAACGCTGTCCCTGAGCTGGTGATTACTCAACTGATGTATGGAACTTCAGGCGGAGTGGGACTCCGTGTCTACGGGGAAAACAGATACGATACCAGCCGCGCGCTTGCTGACTATATGTACGCACATAATGCTGCCGTAAATAATTCGGTATTTGCTACAGGTGAGAATTTCCCTGATGCCTTGGCTGGAGGTCCACTTGCGGGACGTAGTAACGCAATGGTGTTGCTGGCGAATACGCCAGATTCTCCGTCCGTGCAGTGGGCGCACGAACATAGCAGTGGTGTGAATCGTGTCTACTTGTTAGGTGGCGCTAGTGCCGTGAACAGAGCGACAGCTGATGCAGTTGCCAATGCTTTCGGCGGAGAGCACATCATTGATATTGATGCCGTCTCTAGGAGATTGCAATCAGCCAAGGAAGCGCAGACGGCAGCTGAAGCTAAGCAAAAGAGTGCCGTGCAAGCCGAAGCGAAAGCTAAAGCAGATGCTGACACGAAACAAAGCGAAGCTGACAATGCCGTTCGTGCATATCAAATAGCATCGGCAGATGCCGCAGCAAAGAAAACGGCTGCGGATAATGCCACTTCGCAGTGGGATAAAGGTGGCAGAGGTTTCTATGAGACATATGGATATAATGATGCTCTAGGATTCTTTGACAGTGATAGTTGGGAAAGTCGACAATATCGTGAAGCTGTTGCGGAAGGTAATATCAGACCCAATGATTCGGGCAGCTCATATCAACTGGAGCACATGGTTCAAGCGATTCCTACATTGAAAAAGGTTAATGAAATCAGAAAAGGTCTTGGACTTAACGAACTCAAGTGGAGTGCGTATGAAACGGCAATGGCCCAAGCCTGTGCGGATTGTAATATATATTCCCCGTGGACTGGACATGGTTTCAATGATGGTTCGCAAAATATGTCTACTGGCTATAGCGAACCGACTGAAGGGTGGTATACCGAGGAAAAACGGATATGGGATGCCGCTGTAGCGAAAGATTCCAGTCTGACTCGGTACATCGGTCATGCGTATCAGTTATCTCAGGATAATTTTGATTTGTACAGCGAGGTTGGACACTATCTCAATATTGTCGATCCCTATACGACCGATTTTGGTGGTGCCGTTGCGTGGGGCGGTAATGCGCAAGGGTGGGGTGACAATAGTCAGCGTGTCCAGAATTACAATACTGGTGTCGGTGATTTAACAGTTGCAGAATACGAAAAGCAACTCAATCAATACATAGCTAATTTGAAGAATGCTGGAGCCATATATCGCGATGCGAAAAACAAAGCGACTCAAGCTGGTATAAGGTCGCAGCAGGCGTCGGACGCATTGCGCCAATCCAAGCAAAAGGAAGCTATTGCTACTGCTAACCGTGAGTCTGCTGACCGAAATTTGGAGAAGGCGAATGCCGAACTTGATGATGCGCAGAAGGCATATGACGATGCGATCAGAAAGATGTGATTGACGGGCAGGGGCGTCGACGGAATGCCCCCCTGCCCGCAGCCAGTTACTATCTGAGGAATTTGTCAAGGGCATCATCTCGGACAAGAAGGGGGAAGGCTTCTTTAAGAGCATTGTGCACAGTAGGGTATGCAAGTGTATCCGCAAGAATGACATCATTACCGCCTGCCTCGGTATTGGCGTGGCAGAGTGCTTCCTCTTGTGTGTCTGGAACGTATGCAAGGCGATTCCGTGTCTGTGCCTCAGCAAGAGGAATATTGGCGATAATCTGATTCGCGGTAGCGGCAACCACCGGAACATGGCCAATGACCTGCATGACCTTCAGCCAAACATCGTCAGCATTCAACGCTGTAGCGCGAATTGCAGCCATGTCGAAAGTCTCTGGAGGCATCACATTCGGGGGAAACAGGGTTCCGGCGCCACTAGTGGCGAACAGACGCATCGATGGTTTATTCACCATGGAGGGATAACGCGCGGGAGCTTCGTAAATCCACTGGTCGTAAGGTTTTAGAGAACCATCTTCGTTGAACATCATCAGATGCGTGCGCGCGGCGATTACCGCCTCGGGATGCGCCCGATGTGCCTTCATAAGCTCGGAAATATAGGTATTAGGATATACCAAGTCATCGTCGAATGTGATTACAAGATCTTTTGAGAATTCTTGTAGCGCCCAGTAGTACTTCTTATGCGGTTTCAGGTTTTCTGAAACCCATCGGATTACAACATCATGTCCGATGAGATGCATGAGTGTATCAGGGAGATCCGCTTCCCGATTTGGGAAGTCTCCTTCATATAGCCATAAAACGACTTTGTCAGGTAGTGTGCGTTGCGCAAGAATGGAGCGTATGGCCAGATGAATAGTGGCCATACGTGGCGGATATGATGTCAACGAGGCGATGATGCGTTGTTTGCTGGCAATCCGTCGTCCAAGGTGCGTTGTCGTCCGACGTACCCTGTTCTTTGACTCCCAGAACCATGCGCGAATATCTATGCTCATGCTCATAAGCATATGGGATAGTGTCTACTCAGCTCAATGCTTTCTTAAGCGTGGTGAAAGAGTATATCAGCTTCTATGAACTTTATCAATGAATAATCGGGCGCGTATTGAAATTATGGATTTGCTTCATCACACGCCCGCGAACGCCAGAGTGCTACCAGCAGAAACTTGGGATAAAACAGTACCAGTGTGGGTCGAACTTCGAGGCATGTCCTTTAGCTTTACCAGCCAGTATACTCACGCCAACGATATGTGTCGGGATCTTCTGGATCTGCCGAGCAGATCATCACGGTTCCATGTTTGCTGAGTGCTTTCTTTCCGCGATCTCTCTTTTTGCACCACGCGCCAGGCGTGACTCCGCTTTCATTCACATATTCACTTGGATCTGGTTCTATCTCTCCGTGGCCATAGCGCAGAGAAATAAAGTTGATAGTTGGTGAGGTGAAAGCATTTTTACCGCCTAAAACATAAATGTTTTGAGGATAAGAAATATTTTGTTCGGCGAACGGTATGGTGGGAGAATATTTATTGCCTGCTAGTAATAGAATAGTGTTTCGGGTGCCAGCAAGAGCGCTTCCCGCCAAGGCATCTGGGAAATTCTCTCCGGTGGTAAATACTATGTCGCTCGGAGTGTATACAGATTCATTTAGTATAAAACGTCCGACTTGGTTGCTGGTATCATAGCGGGTATTGCCAGACAATCTTGTTGTTGAAAGTTGCTGATTTGACAGTTGGATCTCTACGATATTGGGCACCACTGCAGAACCGCCAACGATTATTGCTTTATCGAAGTCGAAATGAGAGAGTGATTGTTGTACATCTGGTTCCAATCCATTCTTGTCTGTTAAGAATATCGGAGAAGCTGTGGAATAGGCATATGGAGAAATCGACAATGCATCGGCAAAATTGGATGATGTGGTCACGATGCCTGTTCGGGACCATGTTACGGGGAGTTGTCTAGGCGCGTTGCGATAGATGGACAATGCTGTTTCGATACGAGTCTCTCCTGAGAATCGAACAACCGTTCCGTCTGAAACAATTTGGGACACCTGATTCTCGACGGCAGTCGATACGGCGGATTCGCTTGAAAGAGTCGTGGAGCTTGTCAGAATGATGGGTGCTTTTAATGCACCTGCAAGTGAGGAAGCAGCCAGAGCATCGGGGAAGTTGTCTCCTGAAGCTAGTACGGCATAGTCGGATTGTTTCGGGAACGCTGTTTGTACTACGCGCCCCATCGTCTCATAGCGCGTGTTTCCGTCCAGTCGGGTGATTGACGTGGCAGAAGCAGCATAAGCGGGGGCAGCCATCAGACTACTAGCAGTAAGAACACACAGGGATCGTACTAGCAATTTCTTTCCTTTGCTCCAATGCATGGAGACACATCCTCTCTGATGTTTGTAATTAACGTATTTGGTGGTGGGGATGACGGCGTCACACGACGCATCATATGATGCCGACACCCCCGAAAAAACTCGCCTGAATCAGTCCAGCTGCTTCACCTGCATCGAGCTTTTATTCAGCAGGCCGTAGCCCTCGTTGCCGGGGATACGCACGGCGAAGTCGCAGGAGCGGCTTTCGTCCGTGTAGGCAAGCTGCTGGTTCGACTTGATGTTGCTCGGGTCAGGCAAGGAACGAAGCTGCGCGGTGAGGCGATAATCGCCATTGCAGATCGCGTCGAGCGGCAGCTCGAACGTCACGGTCTGGCGTCCGCGCTTCGTCTGATGCAGGTCGGCGGCCGTATCGTAGATGATGCCGCCGCGCTTCATGTCCAGCAGGGTGAGCGTCAGGTAGAATTCCACATCCTCATTGAACTCGTAATCCACAAGGAACCGGAACGGATCTGCAGTTTTCACCAGCTGGGAGTCCTCTGCGCGCACGTTCAGCACGGGCACGCGTTCGCTCAGGCCGGCCGGGTATTCGGTGCCAGCGTTCACGGCTGCGGCATGAGCCTTCTGTTCGGCCTCCTGGACCTTGAGGTTCTCGAGCGTGTACTGGTCGGCCACATCATCCTTGTTGCCGGAGACGACAATCTCGCCGTCCTTGATGAGGATGGCCTTGTCGCAGTAGCGCTTCACCGCGTCCATCGAATGCGTGACCAAGATGATCGTCTTGGTCGGGTCCTTCTTCATCTGCGCGAAGAAGTTGTCGCACTTGCGCTGGAACGCCTCGTCGCCCACGGCGAGCACCTCGTCGAGCACGAGGATGTCGCCTTGCGCCTTGATGGCGACGGAGAAGGCGAGACGCACTTGCATGCCGGAGGAATAGTTCTTGAGCTTCTGGTCCATGAAGTCCTCAAGTTCCGCGAACTCGACGATGTCGTCGTACATCGCGTCGATCTCCTCGCGGGTGAAGCCGAGCAGCGCGCCGTTCAGGTACACGTTCTCGCGGCCGGTGAGCTCCGGATTGAAGCCCACGCCCAATTCGATGAACGGCACCAGTTTGCCCTTGACGGACACGCTGCCCTTTTCGGGCACGTAGATTTGCGAGATGATCTTCAACAGCGTGGACTTGCCGGAACCGTTGCGTCCGACGATGCCGAAGAAGTCGCCCTGACGCACCTCGAAGCTGATGTCCTTGAGCACATGCTGCTCGGTGAATCCCTTGATGCCCTTCGTCCAGTTGAGGAACGCCATCTTCAAGCCCGTGGCCTGTTCGGTGGGCAGGCGGAAGTATTTCGCCACATGGTCGACCTTGAGGACGACGGGACGGTCGTCGTTCGGGTTAGTCGGGTTGGTCGTGTTGTCGATGGTATTGTCGGCCATCAGAGCACCTCCGCGAACTTGGCGCTGTACTTACGGAAGACGTGGACGCCCAGCCACAGCACCAGCACGGACAGCACGTAGGGGATCAGGCACAGGATCTTGTTGTCCACCACGGTCCAGATGGTCGGCACGTATTCCGGCGACAGCAGATTGTGGCGGATGTCCATGATCGTCTGCGTGGTCGGCATGAGCATCATGAAGTCGGCGGCCCAGCTGAACTCCGGGTTCTTCTGCACCATCGACAGCGGGTAGATGATAGGGGTCGCGTAGAACAGCGCCTGCAGGATGACATCCCAGATGTGGCCGATGTCGCGGAAGTACACGTACAGCGAGCCGAGCAGCAGGGCCACGCCGAGCGAGATTGCGTACAGCTGCAGGATGCTGGGGATCACGGTGATCACGCGCCACGTGTAGTGCGCGTGCGCGAAGAAGCCGAAGAGGATGACCACGCCGAGGTTGATGGCTAGGGAGATCATCGACCCCATCGTGGTGGCAGCCACGATGATGTAGTTCGGGAAGTGAATCTTGCGCAGCAGGTCGCCGCGGTCCACGATGGAACGCATGCCCATGCTTGTGGATTCGGTGAAGAACTGCCACAGACAGGTGCCGCACAGCAACGAAATCGGGAAGGTGGGCGTGCCGTCCGTGAACTTGAGGAACTTGACGAACACGACGTACATGACGGCGAACAGCATCAGTGGCTGGAGCACCGACCACAGCACACCAAGATACGAGCCTTGGTAGCGCAGCTTGAAGTTGGTCTTCACCAGCTCCTTGAATACGACCAGCGCATAGTGGTACCTCTCCTGGAGGCGTTTGATCACGTCTTTCACAAGCGTCCTATCCTACTCATGCGAGACAACATGGCGTCTGCCGCCAGTGTCTCTGCCCAGCGTTCCCACATATTCTAGTGGGAGGCGGGTATGTGGGGGGCTCGCGCCGCTACTTCTTCCTGCCGAGCAAATCCTTCGCGATGGAAAGCGGTTTGATCGCCGCGTTACCTAGTCGATACGAGACCGAATGGTAGATGCTGCGCACGCGCCGGTCAAGATCATGAATCTGGCGGTTCTGGGCCTCGATAGTGTGGTCGCGGTTGGTGATGCGTTTCTCCAACACCTCCACCCAATCACGGGTTTCGCACAATTGCTTCCACAGGTCGCCGACATGCCAATCACCGTCCAACGCGGTGAGAATCAGCTGGGAGCGGGTCTGTCGCACGAGTTCGACGAAACGATAGTCGCGTTCCTCGTAGTAGTAGTCCTTGTCGTCTGGCAGTGCCTCCAGCAGCGGGTAGGAGGCGTCCATCATTGTGACCGCCGTCGGACGTTCCAGCGACTGCACGTTCCACAAGATGAAGTGGGATACCCAGTTCTCGTAGCTACGCTTGGTGAGCGTGTAGTTATCCGTAGTTTTCAGATAGTCGCCGATTGTCGTGACGGCGTTGAGCGCGTTCTGCCAGCTCTTCCTGCGCGTCGCCTCCAGCGATGTGGCGTTGTGCGTGCGGTGGTGGAACAGCATCGCGTCCGTGCAGTAGATGGACGGGGCGATGGCCAGCGCCACGAACGTGAAGAACGCGTCGTTCGTCGTGCGCAGCGCCTGGAAGCGTAAGCCGTGCTCGCGGATGAAATCGGCGCGGAACAGCTTATCCCACGGCCATCCGATGAAGCTCTGGAACGTGGTGCCCGCGTAATCCGCGTTATGCAGCACCTGTCTCGTCGACATGTCCTTGATGGTGTAGTCGATGAGCGCTTCCTCATGGGTCTCGGCATCATGGCTGTTCGACCGGGCGACGACGATATCCACGCCGGTGCGTTCCGCGATGCCGGTCATCGTTTCCAGCGTGTCCGGTTCGATGAAGTCGTCGGCATCGAGGAAATACAGGTATTTCCCAGTGGCGTGGTCCATGCCGTTGTTGCGGGCGACGCCGGCGTACTGGTTGGACTGCGTGAGCAACGTGACGCGAGCATCCCGTTCGGCGATGGACGCCACGATTTCGCGGGTATCGTCGGTCGAACCGTCATCGACGACGATGACCTCGATGTCCTTCGCAGTCTGCTTGATGACGCTCGTCACGCACTCGGCGACATACTCCTGCGCGTTATACGCGGGGATGATGACCGAAACAAGGGGGGGTGATGATACTGCTTCCACGCCGGCTCCGCTTCTTCGAAAGGACAGAATATGCGGACAGTGTACCCCTGCAGCCGGTCAGCACTTCGAAGGTTCCCCCTATATTAGGTACGGATTTACTGGAGACGACGTATGGACGATCTATCGCCATGATCGACTATGCGGGCGAGGGAAGGAACTAGTATGCCCCAAAAACCTGCCGCAAGGAACGTGTCCATCGAACTGTTGCGCATTGTCGCGATGTTCCTGATTCTGACGTGCCATTTCGTTATTCATTTCGACTGGGACCATCATCAGCTGCGAGTGGTTCTTCCACAAGAGCCTGGCTGGTGGTCGGCATTGCGATTCGTGATTGTGCAGTACGGCCAGGTGGGTGTATCCATCTTCTTCATCATCTCCGGGTACTTCCTGGTGGAGAAGTCGTTCAAGTGGAATCGTTTGGTAAAGACTTGGTTGCAGATGTTCTGCTATTCCGTGGCCTTTCTCATTATCGTGCTCTTACTGGGTGCATTCCATCATTATCCTATGGCGGTGGAGCCGATAATGCATGGGGTGGATTTGTATCGGTCGATACTGGCCAGTTTATTCCCGTTCTTCTACAACAGTTACTGGTTCATTGGTGCGTACCTGCTGATGCTTTTAGTCGCACCATATCTCAATACACTGTTTAATACGTTGCCAAAGCGTTCCATGGAGATGTTGATTGTGCTACTGGGTTTCTTCAGTATTCAGATTCTCATCTTCGAACGTGCTTCGAACTGGAACAATCTCGTCTATGCTATGTTAGGATATCTGATAGGCGGATGGTTGCGCAAGTATTATCAAGATTATGAGGATAGGTTCAGAACTCTCCCAATGATTGGAATAATCGTAGCGTTGACGTTGCTCATGGTCGCGTTCAACCATTACATATCGGAACCATCATGGCTGGTGGATTTCATGGGGTGGAAAAACCGGATTCATGATGGCATTGTTCTCTTCCCCATCATCATCGGTATGTTGGTGTTCATCATGGTAAGCCGTGTCGATATGAACCAATCCCCGGAGGTTGTGCAGAGAGCTATCTGTACCATAGCGCCTACCACTTTCGGCATCTACCTCATCCACGAGAACTGGTTCGGATTTCGCATTGTATGGGATTGCGTCTCGAAAATGAGTTACCCTCCCTCTCTGCCTATTCTACGCTCTATGGCGGGAGTGTGTATTATCGTTATTGTGTTTATTGTTCTAAGTTGCATTTCTTGGCTAATTGATGCAATAATTGTGCACCCCGTAGAAAAGGTGCTTCTTTCGCGAGTGTAAGTGAAATATAATAGATATGCGAAGGTAAAGAAATGAAGATGATTGCAGGCAAACTGGCTATCAATAATCGAGCTTTTTTAGCAGTGTTGACACTAGTTGGCGTTGCCGTCTCTATGATGTCCTTTCATGAAGGACGATTTATTGCATTGAGTATGATCGGCATTGCTGGATTTTACTTTATTGTATATTTAATAGTGCGTAATACTCAGGCGTTGAAAGTTGTCGTTGAATTACAGTTCCGTGCGGCAATTTCTCTGATTGTCCTTACTTTTGTCTTTCTTGTATTTGCTGGCATCTACTTGTCTCAATATAACTTTATTCCCATATGGGATTACGCCAATTATTGGAACAATACATTAGGCTTTAATCGCAGTCTGCAGAATGGAGCTGTGGATACTTTTCGGCAAGTTGTCTACAGTGTGAATTACTCGGATTATAATTTGCTGTTGTCGTGGATTATGTCTTTCCCAGTATATCTTTTCCCGTCATGGAAGGGGGCTGTGTTTATTGAGTCATGTATTGCTGCCGTTCCAGCCGCATTGCTTATGGCAGGGTTCATCGTATCCAAATCAATGGGTTCGAGTGTGTCTAATGGTTCGTCTGGAGTTTTTGTTGCCGCGTATGCTTTCTCTTTGTTTACTCCCTCGTTTCTTGCGCCTATATTTTTAGGCTATTTTGATGCCGTACCCGCAGTTCTATTTATTGCTTTACTTGTTGCATTGATGGATGTAAACTTCCCAAAGAGACGTTTTGGGGCTATTTTTATTGGCTTAGGCCTATGCGGTGTGTTTTTGCTTAGAAGGTGGTTTATCTTCGGTGTTATTGGGATGGTTTTATGCTGTTTGATATATTGGACAGGTGCGATTGTTGTAAATGCAAGTGCCGGTCGCATCGCGCTCTTTAAATTGTTATGCTTCCGTGTGGCCACGTTGGCTATTGTCGTCGCGCTTCCTCTTATGTCCGTCTTTCGGCCTTTTGTGTTTAGATCCGCCGGAGGTCAGTACTCGCAATCCTATAGTGCTTGGACTGTCTATGATTCTTATCCCGCCAAGATTCTTAATGTCGTCAACAGAATCGGATTGCTTTGGTTTATTGTTGGTTTAATTAGTGTCGTAATATTGTGTATCGTATATTCTCGTCTATCGGTTTTGAATAAAACAGATTTCTGTGAGTCTATTATTTTACCCGTGTCTGTCTTTCTGGGTGCTGTGTTGTCCTCTGTGGTATTCTGGCATGTTCAGGACTTTGGAGAACAGCATTGGTATGTTATTCTCTTTTTTATTGAAATTTTTTCTTCGGTTCCATTCTTTTCATGCGTAAATCTGTTGAAGAATGGTGATGTGCGCACTGTCATTAATCTAATAGTAGTTGCTCTATCAGTCGTTTCCTTGTTGCAAGGGTTTTCTGTTGTGTCTGTTCCTTCTCAGATTAGTCTTCTGCTGGGTAAGCAAAGTGTAGTTCGTCCTATCAAGCAAAATGATGTTACGCAGAAACGTGAGTTGATTACATACCTTCGTCAGCAGACCGTGAATGGAGAAGCGGTATATTTTGCTGCTGCGAGTGCTAACTTAAACTATTCTCTTGCCGATACGACTTTGCTTCCGGATGTAGTAGGATCAGCTTTTCCTGTTATTGCAGCTGATGTCGATTCGCGTGATGGTTTTAATACTGAATTCTTTGATGCTCGTTTTGTTGTTACATCTACTCCAGTTTCCTTGCACATGAATGAAGAGAACGAAAGAGTTGTTGTTGCACTCAATAGTCTGGTGCAGGATTCCTCTAGTTTTCTTGGGCGTCATTATGTTGAACGTCGATCGTTTCAGTTTGACGGCCCTGTCGTAGTTCATGTTTATGAGAGAGTGTCCCCTATTGAAGCCGAAGATATTATGACTTTGAAAGATTATTTCAATAGATGGTATTCGGATTCTCCGGATTTGTTTGCTAATCGTTTTGATGGCTATGTCAGCAATATGAAGCAAGATGAATCTGTGCAGTAAGTTCCACTTAAGCTGCACGGTCGGAGTGCCTCATCGGAAAGTGAGCGTGTAATCCTATTCCTTGTCGGCTTGTGGGGGTTTCGTTGTATTCCGGTTCGACACCCGCGATCCCTGCGAGCGTCTTGTTCAAGTATGCCATGTCCGGGCCCGTACGTCTGGCCAGCCTTGCGGTGCGTGGCGCGGCCATGGTCTCGAGCCGGTTCTGGATATCGTGGATGCGGCGGACGGGCTTGGCCGGGTTCACTGTCGCGAGCGATGGGTTTCTTGGATGGGGTGAGCAGGTTGGCCTTGACGCGCACCAGTTCCCACAGCTCGTCCGGCAGGTCGAGCTCGTCGGCCGTGTGCCGGTAGTAGATGGTCGTACTTCGCCCCGCGTGCGTACAATGAAACTCATGTGCCGATTCTCTCAACTAGATCAAGACGCATGTGAGTTTTTGGACTCGCTGAGCAACCGTCAACGCAAACTTGTTGTGGCGGCGGTCAACTACCACTCACTCATTCAACCCGGCCGGACCTTACACTACCGGATTTACATGGGTGAGAAATGGCAGTATCCCCGTCTGACGGATACGTCCACCCTCGGAGGTTCATGTACGTCGGATGATGGGCGCGAGCCCATTGGAGAGTTCGATGCCACTTCTACCGTGAACGCGCAGTCGGTATTCTCTCCTCACTACTTTGCTGGGGATGAGCAGCTCGTCGATCGCAATGATCGTTATATCCTGCTCACGCCGGATGATGCTACAGATGAAGACATCTGGGAACATGCGCCCAACGCGAGTCGTGCCGTTAAACTGTATAACGAATTTGAATATCGCTGGCCCGTCGCCTTTGACCGTATCCGTGAACTGCAACGAGCGGAACGAGAGCGGAAGGCTCGGAATAATGTGCGACTGTATGAGCCGCTCACCATTGAAGCGGCGAATGCCAGCGAAGCTAACCATCATCCATGGGTTGAGATTAAGCCGGGTACTCGAATTCTCGACGCGCCCAAGGCCGTTATCGTCGCCATGCACTGGCTCCAAGCCGGAGGTGCGGAACGCTGGGGCATGGAAACCATTCAGCTCGCCAAAGAAGCAGGCTTCCTGCCCATCGTCCTTACCGACTCCGACGGTCACCAACCATGGATCACTGATCCCATCTGCGATGGCGCGCTCGTGATTCCCCTGACTCAGCCGTTGCAGTACCGCGTCGGTGACGTCCCGATTCTTCGCGCCCTGTTCGAACAGTTCGACATCCGCGGCATCATGATTCACCACTGCCAGTGGATGTACGACAATGCCTGGTGGGTGAAGAAGTACTTCCCGGACGTCAAGATCGTGGATTCGCTGCACATCGTGGAATACATGTTCCAAGGCGGCTTCCCGCGTGAATCGCTCGCGCACGACGAGTGGATCGACCTGCATCACGTGATCTCCCCGCAGCTGGAGCGCTGGATGGAAGACATCCACCACATCCCCGCCTCCAAAGTCGTCGACGCGCCTCTCGTCGGACTCACCGCCGACTCCGAACACGTGAGCTATGCGGAACGCCGCGACCCGAGGGTGTTCAACGTGGCGTTCGTCGGCCGTATGTCCCGCCAGAAGCGCCCCGACGCGTTCATTCTCGTCGCCAAGGCAATGAAGCAGGCCGCGCCCGGCCAATACCATTTCATCATGCACGGCAGTGGTGATATGGACAGCTTCACCGATGGGCTCATCAAACGCTATGGCCTTGATGATGTCATCGAACGCCGTCCCATGAGCATTCCGGTATCGCGTACCTACGCCGATGCCGACGTGCTGCTCGTATCCTCCGTGAACGAGGGCATCACGCTCACCACAATCGAAGCCATTAGTGCTGGCATCCCCGTGCTCTCCGCGAACGTCGGATCTCAGGAAACCCTCGTGCCGTCGCAGGGACTGCTGCGCCGAATGACCTCCTCGTTCATCCATGACGCGAAACGTGCGCTCATGCATCTCAACGGCAATGAGATGGACCGCCACAAACTGTGGGAGGTCGAGAAGAACCGCCTTGAAACCTTCTCACACAAACAAACCGCCAACAGTCTGTTCTGCCAGCTTCTCAACGAATGGAACAAATAGCCATGCCATCCGCAAATACCTCTACGGTCGCCGCAATCGTCGTCACCTACAACCGTCTTGAAAAACTCAAGAACGTCCTCGCATCACTGGAAGCACAGACGCGACTGCCTGAGCATCTCGTCATCGTCAACAACGCCTCCACGGACGATACCGCTGCATATCTTGCCGAATACGAACGCGACTTCACGTTGAAGGACAAGGTCCGTATCACCATCGTTACGCTGACGGAGAATGCGGGTGGTGCAGGCGGTTTCTCCGCCGGTATGCGCAAAGGCTACGAACTCGGAGCCGACTTCGTGTGGATCTTCGACGATGACGGCTACCCGCAGCCCGCCGCTCTGGCGAAGCTGCTCGAAGGCTATGACAATGCGGTCGCCGGACTTGGCACCGATGTACCGTACGTGTGCTCCATGGTCAAGTTCATCGACGGGTCCATCTCCGAAATGAACAACCCTATCCCTACTTGGGATTGGGGACGTCTGCAGGCCATGGGCTACGACAATCTGGTCATGGTCACCTCCTGCTCGTTCGTGTCTGTACTCATCCCGCGTTGGGTGATGGAGGCGTTCGGCCTGCCGTACAAGGAGTACTTCATCTGGTTCGACGACGCCGAATACACGCTGCGCATCACACAGTCGTGCCCCGGCGTGGAAGTGACTGACAGCATTGTGCTGCACGACATGGGCATGAACCAAGGCGTCAACTATTCCATGGTAAACGACAGGAACGTGTGGAAGTTCTCCTACGGCGCCCGCAACGAAGGCTCCTATCGTCTGCATCACAGGAATGTGTGGCAGTACCTCTACTTCTGTCTCGTGGTGTACAACGCCATGCGCCGCGGCCGCGTCGCGAAGCCGTTGCGTCGCAAGATCTACGGTCAGCTGCTCAAGGCCATCACGTTCAATCCGAAGGTCGATTTCCCGCAGCGGCCTGAAGCCTGAACCAGAGTGAACTGACCGGTTGACATGGCAATGCCCGTTGTCTTTGGTCTCCGATGTGGCCAAAGACAACGGGCATTCCTATTCTCACCGTGTTATCGTTCCGGCTACTCTGCTTCTTTGAAGATGTGCTCCCACGTGTCCATGGAAGCGACGCCGTATTCGTGGTATTCGCGTGACAGGCGTTTCCAATTACGAGCAAGTTTGCATGCAAGGCCGAAGCACACGCGCATGTTGCGGCGGTAGAGCTTGCTATCGCGACGGAACCATGCCACCGAATCCCCATCGGCTGAAGTGACCAAGGCGGAACGCACGCCGATGAATGATGGCCAGATGGAGAACCGTGCCGGAACCGCCACCTGTGGGGCCTCGTCCTTGGAACCGTCCACGCGGGATCGCAGCGCAGCGAACACAGCCTTCATACCTTGCTTTGTCACATCGCGTGCGCTCTGTGGCGCCCAGTCGCGTTCGGCATGATCGCCAGGCTCAGGTAAATCCAACGGGCTGGTGAACGTGGTACTGTCCGCGAAACCGGAACGCGCCTTGCGTACCTCGCCCAGCTTCGACGGCAGCGAATCCACGAAATACGCCGGACCTTTCAGAACATCGGCGAGGGCCATCTGGCTCAACGCCATGCCCGAATACAACATGCGCAGTCCCAGATTCGCTTCCTCATACAGCATGCGAAACACGCTTGCTTTGCCGGCATTTGGATAGTGCAGCAACGCGCACACCCACCGATTGCGCACTTGGAAGTATTCCTCCCAGCTACGCGCCGGATCCTTGTCGTGCCACCCCATATGCCAGACGGCCACGCCGGGCAGACTCACCGTCGGGAACCCATGCTTTTTCGCGCGTACACCGTATTCGATGTCGTCGAACTTGATGAACGCAGGCAGACCCAAACCGATGGCGCGCATCGTCTCCGTGGGAATCAGACAGAACCACCAGCCGTTGAAATCGGAGAACTTCACGCTGTGTAGGGCCGGGCTGTCCGACAACGGTTCCGAGCGAAAATCATGGTTGAACTCCGCGCCTCGCGACGGGTACATCCACATCGAACGTGGGTCGAATCGTTCGCCCTGCACGTGCAGCACCGTCCTGTGGTCGATATGGAACATGCCGCCGCCCACCAGCACGGGGCGTGCCGCATAGTCCGCGAACTGTACTGCGCGCAGAATTGACTCCGGTTCGCTGATCGCATCATCGTCGAGCAGTAGCGTATAGTCGCTGCGTCCCGCTTTCACTGTCTCGAACATGCCGCGCGAGAACCCGCCGGAACCGCCCAGATTCGCCTGCTGGAGATACGTGAGCTGACCGCCCAGATCGTCGGCGGCCGCGGCGAAACCATCCTGATTGCATACCAGATCTGTGCCCTGATCCGTGCAGTACACGGTATCCAGCCGGACTCGCAGCTCCGGCTCTCCGGCAATCGCGCGCAACTGGTCCAGACAATACGACGGACGGTTGAACGTGGTAATCGCCACGGACACCGTACCCGGCTGCGGCGTGCGACGGTCACAGGCCGGCACTTGCCAGACCGCGCCGCCCACGGTCAGTGACGCATCCTCGTCCGCACGAGCGTCGAACCAGTAGAAGCCGCCGTCCAGCATGCCTTTCAACGAAAGCAACGCCTCGACGCGCTGCGTGCCTCCGTCGCCATGTTTTGTGTCGATGGAGAACGACTGCACCGGTGCCGCCAGGCCGCGTGCCGTGGAACGGAACACGGTCACCGTGCCCTTGCCCGACGTCCACGCGGAGAACCGCACGTTACTCACCCGCGTCCAATACCGCCAGTATCCGGCTGGGAACGCGTTGAAGTACGTGCAGCACGACAGGTGCGTGCCCGCCGCTAATGTGACCGTATTGCGCGAATCGACGGCGAAGCCGTGCGGCTCCTCGCTCGCCGTACGCCGCCCCTGTGCGATGAGCCGCGCGAGCTCGGAACGCGTCATGCCGTTCGGATTCGCACTGTACAGATTCTCGCGCTCGTCGAACACGCTCGGATCGAAATACGCGGGATGCCAGTTCACCGCGTACAACGGCATCGTCTGATCGGCATCATGCAAAGGATAAACGACCCTGTTCACCGTTTCCCAGCATGCGTCATCCGGCGTTTCCGACGTGTTTTGCTGGGCTGTGGAGGCCGCGCCGAACGTCGTGGCCGAACCTGAAGTTTGTGCCTGTACCATACCAGTCAGTATACAAATCGGCAGACGAATGAGTGATTGGATCATGAACGGAAGAATCAGCTTGTCAGGTGATGCTATCCGTGCGTTGCCCCCACGTGATGGTTCGTATGAGAGCGCTCGCAGTGGCGCGAAGAACGTGCGCCGCCATCATGTTGCTCGTCGGTATGACCATGCTTGTGGGATGCGCCGCATCCGGCACGGCCGAAGCCAGCGGCTCCAACAAATCATCCGCCAACGGACTGAGCGTCACGCTGCCGCTTAGGTCGGTGAGCGCGACCAAATGGGCACCCGCGACCGGCTCCGACGCGCAATATCTCGGTTACCTGCCGCAACTGTTCGCCGCGCAACTGCGGGCGAAACATCCGAATGTGCCTGTCGGTATCATCCAGATTTCATGGGGTGGCACCGGCATCGCACTGCATATGAAAGGTGGCAGTATCTACGCCAACCACGTCATACCGCTGACCGGATATCGTGTCGCCGGCGTGTTGTGGCACCAAGGCGAAGACGATACTGCCACCCAAGCTACGGCGCTGCGCTATGAAAAGTAATTTCGCCGTGCTCATCAACCAGTACCGTGCGGTATTCGGAGAAGATGATTTGCCGTTCCTATGCGTACAGCTCGCACGATACTCGAGTGGGAACCCTATACGCGCCCATCGTTCGGCAGGCGCAGCTCGACGTGCTGGACAGTGCGGCAGTGAACACGACGGAGCATCTGGCGATGACTGTTTCGATCGACACGGACAAAGGTACGTCGAAGGTCATCCATCCGCTTGGCAAAGACATTCTCGCCGCGCGTATGGCGACACAATGGTTGGCGATGACCGATTCAAGGGAATCGAGTGAATCGACGGTGCCGTCCGGACCGTTGGCGCGACGGGCATCGGCGATGGAGGAAGACGCTTCCACCGGTACTGTGACATTCGCGGAAGGCACAGCAAAAGGACTGCGCGCAATGACCCCGAATTACATCACGAAGGCGACGGCAACGAATCTCGTCAAGAGTGCTTCCAACCCACTTCAAGGCTTCGAGGTCGCCGGCCAGGACGGCGTGTTTTATACTGCTGACGCTTCTATACAGGGCAATACGGTAATCGTTCATTCCGATGAGGTGACAAAGATCTCGCAAGTGTGTTACCTGTGGGGTCTTGCGCCGAACAGCTCCAGCATGCTGTACAACTCGGTGAATCTGCCGGCCAGTCCGTTCCTCTTGGGCGTCGGCAAGGAGTAGCAGGCGACTGCGCATCGCACTAATCGTAGTTAGAATTGCGTGTAGCGCATCGTAGAAGGAGTGTCCCGTGAAGATTGCGGTTGCCGGTACTGGTTACGTCGGATTGTCGGTGGCGTTGCTGCTGTCGCAACATAATGAGGTGCACGCGTTGGACATCGTGCCTGAGAAGGTCGAGCTGCTCAACAACGGCAAGAGCCCCATCGTGGATAGCAAGATCACCGCATTCCTCGATGCGGACCGGTCCGGCGAGCGGCCGTTGGACTTTCAGGCGACGCTCGACCCGGAACAGGCGTATACGGGAGCGGATTACGCAGTGATAGCCACGCCGACGAATTACGACGCCCAGAAGAACTACTTCGACACGTCCAGCGTGGAGGCGGCGATCGAGGCGATCCGCAAGTACGACCAAACCGCATGGATTGTCATCAAGTCGACGATTCCGGTTGGTTACACCCAGCAGATTCGCGAACGGTTCCACGACGACCGTATCCTGTTCTCTCCGGAATTCCTGCGTGAGGGCCACGCCCTGTACGACAATCTGCATCCGAGCCGCATCGTGGTCGGCGCGCCGCAGGATGATGCGGAGGCCGTGCAGGCGGCGCACACGTTCGTGGACCTGCTCGCCCACGGTGCCGCCCCGGAGGAGAAGGACCGCGTCAACCCGGATGGGTCGAGGGGCATCCCCCAGCTGGTGGTCGGTACCACTGAGGCGGAGGCGATCAAGCTGTTCGCCAATACCTATCTCGCGTTGCGCGTCGCCTATTTCAACGAGTTGGACACGTATGCGGAAAGCCGCGGTCTCAACACGCACGAAATCATCAAGGGCGTGTGCATGGATCCGCGTATCCGCGACGATTACAACAACCCAAGCTTCGGCTATGGCGGCTACTGCCTCCCGAAGGACACGAAGCAGCTGCTCGCCAATTACGATAAGGTGCCGCAGAACCTCATCGAGGCGATTGTGGAGTCGAACCGCACACGTAAGGACTTCATCGCCTACGAAATCGAGGAGCTCGTCGACCGGGCCAAGGCGAACGGCATCGCCAAACCTGTGGTGGGAGTATATCGTCTGACGATGAAGAGCGGTTCCGATAATTTCCGTCAGTCCGCCATCCAAGGCGTGATGAAGCGCATCAAGTCGCGCGGCATCGAGGTCGTCGTCTATGAGCCGACGCTCGACGCCCCCGATTTCTTCGGCAGCAAGGTCACGCACGACTTGGACTCGTTCAAACGCGAAGCGGACGTGATCATCTCCAACCGTTGGAACGATGACCTCACGGACGTGGCGGGCAAGGTCTACACAAGGGACCTGTTCCGCAGGGACTGAGTCACGTGCCGTGTATTCGCTTTTGGCCTTTGCCGCATGCGAATACACGGCGAACGCTCCACAACTCTTCCGGTTGGGGCCTCGCTCAGTGGCCTTGGAGACGGTATTTGGCTTCAGTGGCGTCCTTATCCGGACGCCACCAGTCCTCATGTTCCCGGTACCATTGGATTGTCTCGTCAAGTCCTTCGGCGAAATCGGTGAATCGGGGACGCCAACCAAGCTCACACGTGATTTTCGTTGCATCGATCGCATAGCGTTTATCGCCGCCCGGCCGATCGTTCACATGGTCGAACGCGTCTGACGGCTGTCCCATGCATTCCAGAATCATGCGCAGCACATCGATGTTGCTCATCTCTCCGTTCGCCCCCACCAGATACGTATCGCCGATTCGTCCGTGCGTAAGAATCGCCCATACCGCAGTGCAATGGTCCTCCACGCTGATCCAGTCACGGACCGCCGAACCAGTACCGTATAGTTTCGGACGGATACCTGCGAGAATATTCGTAATCTGTCGGGGAATGAACTTCTCCACATGTTGGTACGGCCCGTAGTTGTTGCTGCAATTACTAATTGTCGCCTTGACACCGTAGGTTCGGTGCCATGCCCTTATCAGATGATCGCTTGCCGCCTTCGAAGCGGAATACGGGCTCGACGGCTTGTACGGGCTGTCTTCAGTGAACTTGCGTGGTTCGTCCAGAGCCAGATCGCCATACACTTCGTCGGTGCTGATGTGGTGGAATCGAATATCGTGGCGGCGGGCGGCCTCGAGCAACACGTACGTGCCGGTCACGTTCGTATTGAGGAATGGGGAGGCGTCGAGAATCGAATTATCGTTATGCGATTCGGCGGCGAAGTGCACAATGGCGTCAATCGGGGGTACTGCGGCTGCTGAGCGTTGGTTCAGCCCGGAAAGCAGGGATTCCACAAGCTCGGCATCGCAAATATTGCCATGCACAAAGGTCAGGTTCGCGGCTGGCACACCATCGAGATTCTCGCGCTTGCCGGCATACGTGAGCGCATCCAAAACAGTCATATGGACCTGTGGATGGTTACGCGCCACCCAGTGCACGAAGTTCGCGCCGATGAACCCTGCGCCACCGGTTACCAGAATGTGTTGCGGCGCGAATGGTGGGTTGGGTGCCGGGACGTTTGCTGGGTCGGTGGCTGATTCGTCGGCCGATTCGGAAACCTGTTCGGAATTGTTCATATCTGCCAATCGTAACCTGAGGATTGCCTGAGTGCGGGGGCGGAGGTGTTCGTATTAGCGTGTGTTTGCACTAGTTGGGTTTTTGGCTGTGTTTTTTCAGGTAGATGGCGATGAGGATGAGCTGGAGGTTGGCGAGGAAGGTCTCGTCGAGCCTGTCGTAGCGGGTGGCGGCCCTGCGGTAGTGCTTCACGCGGTCGAAAACGCGTTCGGCCATGTTCCGCCCTCCACGGGGCTCCCATGCGGCACATCCACAGCAGGACGTTGACGAACGTGTAGTCGTCGATCGCCACGCTGCCGCGCTGGCGCGGCAACAGATGCGCGACCCTCATGAACCAGTCAAGCGTGATGCCATACCCCGGCGTACACATACGACAACTATCACGCAAAACTTAAATAGTATAAACACACCCTAATTCACTGCCTGATAACCTCAGGAATCCGTATGGCGGAAGTGGCGTGAATATATGAGATGGAGATTACTTATTCCATTTCAATGGCCATCTACCGTGATTGCGTCGACCTCTCCCTATGCCGTCCCAATCGTCCCGGTCATTCCGATTGTTTCGAGCGCTCCGGTAGACATACCGTGTAAGGCTTGAAGGACTTTTTGGCCGTGCCGCCCCTCCCTAGTAACATCGTTTCTCGGAAAACGAACATGACTTTTGGAAGGTTGTCCTATGGCCGGTGCGCCGAATAATTCTGAAACCGCCCAGTATCCCGATCTCGTTATCGTTGGCGCGGGCCTGTTTGGCCTGACGGTGGCGCAGCAGGCGGTGGAGCATACGGGTGCCCGTGTGCACATCATCGACATCCGCGATCACATCGGTGGCAACGCCTACTCGTATATGGACGAGGAGACCGGCGCGGAGATCCACAAGTACGGCGCGCACTTGTTCCACACCTCCAACAAGCGCGTCTGGGACTACGTGAACCGTTTCACGAGCTTCACGAACTACGTGCACCGCGTGTACGCCACGCATGACGGCGAGGTCTACCCGCTGCCGATCAACCTCGGCACTATCAACCAGTTCTTCCATGCGCATTACACGCCGGCCAGCTCGCCCGCCTGCTGTTCAGGCATTCAGCTCATCGGCCGCCCCCTGTATGAGGCGTTCATCAAGAACTACACGGGCAAGCAGTGGCAGACCGACCCGTCCGAGCTGCCGGCCGCCATCATCAAGCGCCTGCCCGTGCGCTTCAACTACGACAACCGCTACTTCAAGGACACGTGGGAGGGCCTGCCCGCCGACGGCTACACCGCGTGGATGGAGAAGATGATCGACGACCCGCGCATCACCGTGGAGCTCGGCGTGGACTTCTTCGACGAGTCCCAGCCGTACAACAAGACCGCGCTCAAGGCCGCCGGCGTGCCGGTGGTGTACACGGGCCCGGTGGACCGTTACTTCGACTATGAGCTGGGCGACCTCAAGTGGCGCACGGTCGACTTCAAAGAAGTCCGCTATGATGAGGGCGACCACTTCGGCTGCCCGGTGATGAACTTCTCCGACGCGGACGTACCCTACACCCGCGCCATCGAATTCAAGAACTTCAACCCGGAGCGCCACGATGCCCAGAACCCGAACAAGACCGTGGTGTGGGAGGAATACAGCCGTTTCGCCGAGCGTGGCGACGAGCCGTACTACCCGGTCAACACGGACGCGGACAAGGCGCTGTACGCGCAGTACGAGGCCAAGGCCAAGGCCGAGCCGAACACCGTGTTCGGCGGTCGTCTGGGCACGTACAAGTACTACGACATGCACAACGTGATCGACACCGCCCTGACCGCCTACGAGGAGCAAGTCGCACCGCTGCTGAAGAAGTAGATCGTCGTTTCGCCAGAGGATTAACGATTTAGCCTGAAACCGACTGAATATTGCTGAGGCAATAATGCCGGTTTCAGGCTTCTGTGTTTTTAATGTTGCAAGTGGGGGGATGACGCTGCTTGAACATGGCTCGGCTTCCCCAGAATGAAAAACTGGCGGAAAGGCGTATAAAGTGGCGGTAGACTGGCGGAAAGGCGTATAAAGTGGCGAATTCTGACGTTATTGAGTTGATTTCTTTTGCCAGCCTTTCCGAGTCGGATGTGAGGCTACTTCGAGAAGCTAATTGTATTGAGGCGAAAAAGGCCAAAGACAAATTACCAGACAGTCTATGGGATACGTATAGTGCATTTGCCAACTCTGATGGCGGTCTTATTCTTCTTGGTGTTTCAGAGAACTCGCGACGAGAATTGAATGTAACAGGGGTAACGGATGCAGAAAAGCTCAAACGGGATTTTTGGAATACTGTCAATGACCGTTCCAAGGTCAACGCCACAGTACTTTCCGACCAAGATGTTGTGATTCGACATGGATCGTCCGGTGATTTCATCGTGATTCATGTCCCTCGTGCAGGGCGGGAGATCATGCCTATATATGTGGGCGCTGATCCTTTTAGCCGGGAACAGCATAGGGGCACCTTCAGAAGGAATAACGAGGGTGACTACCATTGCGACCGGGATGAAGTCAAAGCAATGTTTCGCGATGGCAGTGACACTCCTCAGGATCTTCGTATCGTGGAAGATTTGGGTAGTGCCGCATTGGATTCAGGCACGATTGCCTCGTACCGTTCTTATTTTCAAAGGATTCGCCCGAACCATCCGTGGCGTAACCTCAATGACGAAGATTTTCTCGTGCGTCTGCAGGCGCTCGCTCGTTCTACCAAAGATAATCAGTTGCATCCAACTATTGCTGGATTGCTGATGTTTGGGCGCGAATATGATATCGTGCGGGAATTCGCAAATTATTTCCTTGACTATCGTGAAGAAATTGGACTCGATCGTTGGGATGATCGCATTACCTCTACTGACGGAATTTGGTCCGGCAACTTATATGATTTTTGGCAGTCAGTATATGGTAGGCTGCGGCAGGCGGTGCCGCGCCCATTCCGTTTGGACGGAGAAGCGCGACGTATGGATGAAAATCCCATGGAAATCACTATTCGCGAGGCGTTAACCAACGCTATCGTTCATGCGGACTATATGGGTAGAAGAGGCACTGTGATTATTAGGCGCCAATCAACCATCGAGTTCACCAATCCTGGGCGGCTCCGTGTTACAAAGGCCGAGGCGGAGCAAGGTGGAATATCTGATGCACGCAATCCTATCCTCATGAAAATGTTTTTTCTCATCGGTATCGGTGAAAAAGCAGGAAGTGGCTTTGATGTGATGCGAGCTGGTTGTGATTCTGTTGGCGCGCCGCATCCACTGCTGGAAGTGCTAACTCGTCCTGATCGCGTAAAACTTGTAGTACGGTACACAAACCTTGGCGGATCTGTTATGACGCCAGCAAATAACGAGTCCATGAAATCCTGGACTTCCGTGGGACACCTCTCCAAATCGGAATCAGAAGCGCTACAGTATCTTGTGAGTCAAGGCAGCATATCAACTTCCGAATTAGCGGAGCATATGGAATTAGGGGTCTCGCGTGCTCGGGCACTGCTGAAAAGTCTCGTTGAAGACGGCTTTGCGCAATCTCGTGGTCGTGGCCGCGCCACACGCTACGAGCCAGTCGAGGGGCTGCCCGTCTTCTGACGCAAGAATCGCTCCGCAGAGAGTGGTTTGAACAGCTGGTTTGGAGACCGCGCCAAATGCACAAAGTTTGAGCGTGATTGGTGTTCGTGAAGCAATTATTTGACTGAATTGGTAAAGTGCCACGTCGCGTCGATGACGGGGACAAATTTCCTGGGGTGCTTAAGGCTCGCCACGAGGAGTACAGTTGTCTGTAACGCACAATGTGGCGTGTAAGACGAGGGGCGCATCTCGCAAGTGGGGTGCGATGCAGTTGAAGGAGTGCATGTCATGACTGATCCGAATGTCAATCCGAACGGCCAGGTGCCGTGGCAGCAAGCTGACGCCAATCCGACTGAGCCGTTAAATGCGATGACGGCGGAAACGGGAACCGCCGCCAACAATGCTCCGACCCAAGCAATCGCAGCGGGCGAGCAGCCCACTCAAGCGTTCACTCCTGTTGAACAGCCTACGCAGGCGTTTACACCTGCCGAGCAGCCCACCCAGCCTTTTGCGCCGGCCAATCAGCCGGTACCGCCTACGCAGGCTTTGCCACCAGTGACTCCTGCCGCTGCGCCCGCGCCCGCACCGGCAGCGCCCGCGCCTGCGCCCGCACCGGCAGCACCCAATTCGCCCTATCCGGGGGCGGCTCCGGCAGGCGGATCGGTTCCTCCGGTCTACGGCAGCGTCAGTGCTCCGGTATATCCGGGCGGCGGGGCCGTGCCTCCGCAAACGCCCTATAACCCGTATATGCAAGGCGGCCAACCGAACGGCCAGCCGGGATGGTCTGGTTCTTACGGCAGTGTGCCGCCTGAAGCGAACCAGAAGTACAACGGTCTGGCTATTGCCGGTTTTATCTGCTCGTTCCTTGTCTCACTCCTCGGTCTGATCCTGAGCATCGTGGGCCTCAACCAGATTAAGAAACAGGGCGGCAAGGGCAAGGGCTTGGCCATCGCCGGCATCATCATCAGTGCGGCGGGCATGGTGATACAGGTAATACTGGTCATCGCGCTGATCGTCGGCGGTGCCTCGTATGCCAGCAAGGCTATAGATGAGGCGAAAACCGATTCCTTCTATAGTCAGTCCTCTTCGGGCAACGGTGATAGCAGCGATAAGAGCAAAGCTCAAGATAATCTTGACGATGCGCTGGACGACACGTTGGGCGAAACCCATGACGATCTAACCGACGGCGATTATGGGCTGTACGATTCGATTCAGGATTTCGTCGACTCTTTGGAATTCAAGGACTCCATTGAATCCGAAGCGGATACGTTTGCAGACACCGGCATCACCTTCAACTACCGTGTCGACGGTGACACCTTGGTGTACGAGTACGTGCTCGACGACAGCTATGCCTCGCTAGGCGATACCGCCGCTTCCTCACTGGATGCTATGGACAGCACCTATCAATCCACCGCGAATCTGCTGGGCTCGATGTGCAAGACCTCCAGCGGCAAGGCATCATTGCGCGTCATCATGCACACGCAAAGCGGCCAGTCGCTGTATGACAAAACCTGGACCGAAAAGTAGCAATCCCAGCGAACGTGCGTTTTGGTCGATTGAAGGCCGGTCTGCTTGCTCCTTGGACGGATGCTTCTGCGGAAGGAACCGCCAAGGAGTAGGCTTACAGGCATGAGACTCGCACGTTTTTCTTTGAATGATTCGCCGCGCTACGCCTTCGTGCAGAAGGACGAAACGGACGGCAAGGACTACCTCATCGAACTGGACGGCCATCCGCTGGCCGGCGACCAGGTCAAGCCCACCGGCACTCGTTACCCGGTCGACGGCGATGGCATCCGTCTGCTCTCCCCGGTCATCCCCTCCAAGGTTTACGGTCTGGCCAAGAACTATGAGGCCCACGCCCAGTTCATGCACGAGGCCGGCCACTCCGAAATCGCCCACGCGCCGGAAGACATGGTGATCTTCACCAAGCCGTCCACCTCGGTAATCGGCCCCGACGACCCGATTGTGTACCCGGCCTGCTCCAAGGACATGAACTTCGAGCCGGAAGTGGCCGTGGTGATGGGCCGTATCGCCAAGAACGTGACCGTCGAGAACGCGATGGATTACGTGCTCGGCTTCACCTGCGTCAATGATGTGACGTTGCGCGATCTGCAGGGCATCGACCCCACGTGGACGCGCGCCAAGGGCTTCGATACCTCCTGTCCGCTTGGCCCGTGGATCGTGATGCGTGACGACCTCGACTGGAAGGACGCCAAGATTTCCTTCACGCTGAACGGCGAGGATGTGCCGATGGCGTCTGGCACCACCGCGAACCTGATTCACGGCATCCCCGAGCAGATTGCCGCCATTTCGTCGTTCTCCACGCTGCTGCCTGGCGACGTCATCATGACCGGCACCCCGAACGCCTCCGGCCACCTCGACCCAGGCGACGAGACCATCGTGCACGTCGAAGGCATCGGTGATCTGCGCAACGTAATCGTTCGGGCGTGACTCGTTCTGGCTCCCCTCTCTGAGGGGAACCGTCCAGGCGGAGAAGCTGACTGAGGGAACCAAGAACGCGCCTTACGCTCCCGGCAGAAGTGCGTGCAGGGCGGTCATCACCACCAGGCTGATGATGGCCGTCACTGTCAGCGAGAAGCCGGCGAGTTTGGCGTTGCCGGTCAGCGAATCGGTGAACTTAGTTGAGAAAATCGTGATCGGGGCGAAGGAGCCCAGCACGATGATCTCGCGAATCCTCATGTCAAACTGCCGACCGCGCCGAGACGCCGGGACAGTTCCGTGCCGGCAAGCCGCAGCTTGGTCTTAAGCGACCGCTCCTGTTCGGGGCGCAGCGATCCGCTCACGAAAGTGAGAGCCAGCCCGGCGATGGGAAAGTCGTTGTAGTCGCGCACAGCGACGGCGTATGAATCAAAGCCGGGCGTCACGTCTCCGTGTTCCTCGGCAAAACCGGTGCGTTGGGTTTCGGCGAGCGTTGCCTCCAGCTCCTTGGGCGATTTGGGGCCGATGCCGGTGCGGTCGGTGAACGCCTGACGATTGGGATATAGCGCGCGGACCTGATTGCGGGGGAGTGCGGACAGAATGGCCCGCCCGGTGGCGGTCAGGTGACTGGGTAGGCGCACGCCCACGCCTGACACTAGCGGCGGGCGATGCGCGGCGCGCTCCTCAATCACATAAATGATTTCGTTGCCGTGCAGCACGGCCAGATGTCCGTTTTCGCCGGTCTCGTCAACAAGACGCGCCAACACCGGATGCGCGACCTGCGATACACGATGTTGGCGAGAATAGGCCGATCCCAGCTCGAAAGTCTTGAGTCCGATGCCGTACGCGCGCTGCTCGGCAAGGCGGGTGACCAGTCCGTGACGCTCCAAAATCTCCAACAATTGGTACACCGTGGAGCGCGGAATGCCGAGTTCGCGAGCGAGCGTGGCGGCTTGCGTCTGACCATTGCTGGCGCGGATGATGATGTCTGATGTTCCCGTTCTGATGGCTTCACCTGCGCCCGCTTGACGGTACGTGGCTCGGTGAAGGCGTATTGCTGCGAGGCATGGCTCATATTTCCATCACCTTACATGTCTGAGATTTCAGACACAAGATGGACGAAGTGGCTTATAGCGGGCATCCGACTGAGGTGAAATGGCCAAGGTTTGATTACTCGGGGAGTGATTGGTTGCGTTTGCGTCGCCTGCTGTTGATGGGCAGGTGCGGTGAGCGAATGCGGGCAGTCGCGGATCCCCGGCGAAGCATATACGGCATATGCCGCATATGTCGTATATGCGGAATGCGGCACATATATAGAAAGGTATGAGCATGGCAGAGCAGACGGTCACCGTAGGTGTTGGAGCGCTGAGCATCGAGGACGTTATCGCCGTAGCGCGCGGCGGTGCCAAAGTGGCGATTTCGGACGAATCGAAGCATGAGATGGCGCTGAGTCGCGCGGTTATCGATCATCTGGCCGACGACACCGTGCCGCATTACGGCATCTCCACCGGATTCGGCGCGCTCGCCTCCACTTCCATCCCCAAGGAACAGCGCGCGCAACTGCAGAAAAGCCTGATCCGCTCGCATGCCGCCGGTGCCGGACCGGAAGTGGAGCGTGAGGTGGTGCGCGGCCTGCTGGTGCTGCGCCTGAGCACCCTGTGCACCGGACGCACCGGTGTGCGCCCGGAAACCGCGCAGGTCTACGCCGATATGCTGAACGCCGGCATCACCCCGGTGGTCTACGAATACGGTTCACTCGGATGCTCCGGTGATTTGGCGCCGCTCGCAGCCTGTGCTTTGGTGGCGATGGGTGAAGGCGAGGCCCGCAACGCTGACGGCCTCAAGATCGGCGGCGGCGAAGCGCTGCGTGCGGCCGGCATCACGCCCGTCGATTTGAAAGAGAAGGAAGGACTGGCGCTGGTCAACGGCACCGACGGCATGCTCGGCATGTTGTGTATGGCCATCACCGATCTGCGCCTGCTGCTCAAGACCGCGGATGTCGCCGCCGCGATGAGCGTGGAAGGCATGCTCGGCAACGACCGCGTATTCGCCGCCGACTTGCAGGCGCTGCGCCCGCATCGCGGCCAAGGCGATTCCGCTGCGAACATCGCCCGCATGCTCAAGGACTCTGGTCTGATTGAGGCCGGCCGCCCGGGCTCCACCGTGCGTGTGCAGGACGCCTACTCGCTGCGCTGCACTCCGCAGGTGCACGGCGCCGCCCGCGACACCGTGGAATACGCGGCCTCCGTGGCGGGCGTGGAACTCGCCTCCGCCATCGATAACCCGTGCGTCACGCTGGACGGCCGTGTGGAGTCCAACGGCAACTTCCATGGCGCGCCGCTGGCCTATGTGCTCGATTTCCTGGCGATTCCGACTGCCGACGTAGCCTCTATCTCCGAGCGTCGTACCGACCGCTTCCTTGACGTGGCGCGCAACCGCGGCCTGCCGGCGTTCCTGGCTGGTGACCCGGGCGTGGACTCCGGTTTCATGATCGCCCAGTACACCGCCGCCGGCATCGTCTCCGAAATGAAGCGCAACGCCGTGCCCGCCTCGGTCGATTCGATTCCGAGCTCCGCCATGCAGGAAGATCACGTGTCGATGGGCTGGGCCGCCGCCCGCAAGCTGCGCCGGTCGATTCCGGCCTTTGCGCGCGTGCTGGCCGTGGAACTGCTGTGCTCCTGCCGCTCCTTCGACTTCCGCAAGCCGTACCGTCCGGGTGCGGCGGGCGCCGCCGTATACCGCGTGGTGCGCCAGTACGCCAACGAAATCGGCCCCGACGTACGCGATACCTGGACCACCCCGCAGATTGAGGGCGTGGCCGAGGCGATTCTCTCCGGCGAAGTCCTCGCCGCCGCCGAATCCGCCGTCGGCGCACTGAAGTAGCGGCTGCCCAAGCTTCCTCATCAGAGGGGGCTACTAGTCACCCTCCCCACCAAAATCCAAAACTTGAGTCATATGCACTCAAGTTTTGGGAATAGAATGGGTTCCAGGTCGGTTGACCATATCAGACAACGACAAGCTGCGGTCTGTCGCAACGCTCGCAGGGCTTTCGAAGCCCGCGAGCCGCACTGCGCAGACCGCATGATATGGAGGAATACGATATGGAACAGAAGTTCACCACTATGGCCCAAGAAGCCGTCGGCGACGCGATTCAGAGTGCGTCCGCCGCAGGAAACGCGCAGGTCGAGACCCTGCACGTCATGGATGCGCTGCTGCGCCAGGAAAACGGCGTGGCGCGCTCTCTGATCGAGGCCGCGGGCGGGGACCCGCAGGCCATCGGCGCGGCGGTGCGCAACGCTTTGGTCGCGCTGCCGAGCGCATCCGGATCCAGCACCTCGCAGCCACAGGCCAGCCGCCAGCTGACCGCCGCCATCGCCCAGGCTGAGAAGGAAATGCAGCAGATGGGCGACGAATACGTCTCCACCGAACATCTGCTTATCGGCATCGCGGCCAGCAAGCCGAACCAGTCGGCCGAAATCTTGGAGAAGAACGGCGTCACCGCAGCCTCCCTGCGCAAGGCCGTACCCGGCGTGCGTGGTGGCGCGAAGGTCACCAGCCCGGACGCGGAAGGCTCGTACAAGGCCCTAGAGAAGTACTCCACCGACCTGACGGCCGCCGCCAAGGAAGGCAAGCTGGACCCGGTCATCGGACGTGACCAGGAAATCCGCCGCGTGATTCAGATCCTCTCCCGTCGTACCAAGAACAACCCGGTGCTGATCGGCGAGCCCGGCGTCGGCAAGACCGCCGTCGTGGAAGGCCTGGCCCAGCGTATCGTGGCGGGCGACGTGCCCACCACCCTGCAAGGCAAGAAGCTCATCTCCCTTGACCTAGGCTCCATGGTGGCCGGTTCGAAGTACCGTGGCGAGTTCGAGGAGCGCCTGAAGAGCGTCCTGAACGAAATCAAGAATGCGGATGGTCAGATCATCACCTTCATCGACGAGATCCACACCATCGTCGGCGCGGGTGCGGCCGAAGGCTCGATGGACGCCGGCAATATGTTGAAGCCCATGCTGGCCCGTGGCGAGCTGCGCCTGATCGGCGCGACCACGCTGGACGAGTACCGCGAGAACATCGAAAAGGATCCGGCATTGGAACGCCGTTTCCAACAGGTGTTCGTGGGCGAGCCGAGCGTGGAAGACACCATCGCCATCCTGCGTGGCCTGAAGCAGCGTTACGAGGCGCACCATAAGGTAACGATCGGCGACGACGCGCTGGTCGCCGCCGCGACCCTCTCGAACCGGTACATCTCAGGCCGTCAGCTGCCGGACAAGGCCATCGACCTGGTCGATGAGGCGGCCGCTCACCTGCGTATGGAGCTCGACTCCTCGCCTGAGGAGATCGATGAACTGCAGCGCAAGGTGACCCGTCTTGAAATGGAGGAAATGCAGCTCAAGAAGGCCGAGGATCCTGCGTCCAAGGAGCGTCTGGGCAAGCTGCAAGCCGAACTTGCGGACACCCGTGAGAAGCTCAGCGGTCTCAAGGCGCGTTGGGATGCGGAACAGGCTGGCCACAACAAGGTCGGCGACCTGCGTGCCAAGCTCGACGACCTGCGCGTGCAGGCGGATAAGTATACCCGTGAAGGCAACTTGGCGGAGGCCTCGAAGATTCTGTACGGCGAGATTCCGTCCATTCAGAAGGAGCTTGCCGCCGCGGAGAGCGCGGATGCTGAATCTGCTGATGCCAGCGCGGCCAACCCGGCCGATGAGCCGATGGTCCCGGACCGTGTGGACGCCGACTCGGTGGCTGAGATCGTCTCCGACTGGACCGGCATTCCCGTCGGCCGCCTGATGCAGGGCGAAAACGAGAAGCTGCTGCACATGGAGGACTACCTCGGCAAGCGTGTGATCGGCCAGAAGGAAGCCATCGCCGCCGTGTCCGACGCGGTGCGCCGTTCGCGTGCCGGCATCTCCGACCCGAACCGTCCGACCGGATCGTTCCTGTTCCTCGGCCCCACCGGTGTGGGCAAGACCGAACTGGCCAAGGCGCTCGCCGACTTCCTGTTCGACGACGAGAAGGCCATGGTCCGCATCGACATGTCCGAATACATGGAGAAGGCTTCGGTCTCGCGCCTGATTGGCGCGGCGCCGGGCTACGTGGGCTACGAGCAGGGCGGCCAGCTGACCGAGGCCGTGCGCCGTCGCCCGTATTCCGTGGTGCTGTTCGACGAGGTCGAGAAGGCCAACCCGGAGATCTTCGACGTGCTGCTGCAGGTACTTGACGATGGTCGCCTGACCGATGGCCAGGGAAGGACCGTGGACTTCAAGAACACGATCCTGATTATGACCTCTAACCTCGGCTCGCAGTTCCTCGTGAACGAGGACATGGACGCCGACGCCAAGAAAAAGGCCGTGATGGACGCTGTCCACATGAACTTCAAGCCGGAGTTCCTGAACCGTCTGGACGACATCGTCATGTTCCACCCGCTTACGCGCGAGGAGCTTGGCGGCATCGTGGATATCCAGGTGGCTGGCGTGTCCCAGCGTCTGACCGATCGCCGCATCACGCTGGACGTCACCGACTCGGCTCGCGAATGGCTGGCCAACACCGGTTACGACCCGGCTTATGGCGCTCGTCCGCTGCGCCGCCTGGTACAGACCGAAGTGGGCGACCAGCTGGCCCGTATGCTGCTGGCCGGCAAGGTCCACGACGGTGACACCGTGCTCGTCGACCAGACCGGCGGCGAACATCTGGAGCTCTCCGCCTGGGCCAGCGACCAGATTGTCTCCGACAATCCGGACGTGAGCGTGGACAACGTCACCGAAGACAAGTGACAATCACTGGCTCCCCTCTCTGAGCAAAGCTGTCAGCGAAGCTGACTGAGGGGAGTTTGGGCTGGCGAGCTTCACTATATTGGCTCTCCTCTGAGGAGGAGAGCCTTTTCGCTACCATGGTGCTGAACTTCATACGAGGAGGGTCAGTGACTGGACGATTCGCGCCGACGCCGTCGGGGCGCATGCATATCGGCAACGTGTACGCCATGTTGGGTGCATGGCTTTCGGCCCGCTCGCGTGGCGACCGCATGCTGATGCGTATCGAGGACGTGGACAAGCCGCGTGTGGTCGCCGGTGCGGACCAGCTCATGATGGATGACCTGCATTGGCTCGGCCTCGACTGGGATGGCGAACCGATGTTCCAATCCCAGCGCACTGAACGATACGAATACGCTCTCGAATGCCTGCGCTCGCAAGGTGTGCTGTACCCCTGTTTCTGCTCGCGTGCCGACATTCGCGCCGCCTCGGCCCCCAACGAGGGCGACGGCTTCATGGTGTACCCCGGCACGTGCCGCCGCCTGCTGCACGACCATCCCGACGAGGTCCGTGCCCGTTTGGTTCGCGGCGACCAGCATTCCATCCGTATCGCCATGCCGGAATCGGCAGCGGGAGAAAAGCAACGTACAGTGCCTGACGATTCCGCTGCGCTGTCGGGAGCCGTGCCGCCGGAACAGCAGGGCGATGCCGGAATCGTTGATGGTGTCGCATGCTTTAACGACCGTGTCTATAGTCCACAGCACTACGATTTGGCCCGCGAGGTAGGCGATTCCGTGATTCGCCGAGCCGATGGACTGTTCGGCTATCAACTGGTCGTGGTCGTGGATGACCTCGATATGGGTGTTGATGATATCGTGCGCGGCCGTGATCTGCTGCGCTCCACCGCGCTGCAAATGTGGATTCGCCAGTGTCTGTTGGCTGGCGGCTTTGAGCCGGAATGCGGCAACACGGAAAAGCCTCTCGCCGAGCACCCCGAGTATGCGCACCTGCCGCTTATCGACAATGCGGCCGGCCGGCGTTTAGCCAAGCGCGAACGTTCGCTGGATATGGGAGCCTTGCGCGCCCGCAACGTAACCCCCGAGCAAATCATCGGATACTGCGCCTGGCTGCTGCGTCTGCAACCCACTCCAATTCCTTGCAAACCCGCCGATCTGCTGGCAGATTTCAGCTGGGAGCCACTGCGCGCCAACCACCTGGACCGCGCGCTGAAACCGGATGATCCAACCACTCCACAATGGCTGGCAGAAGCGTTAGGCTAGAGGCAGCCCAACAGGAAGGATTCCAATGTCGTCGAAGCTCTGGAGAAACGTGGCGCTGGCAGGCGTGGCCGCCGCCGGTGCTGCCGTGTGGGCCGTGGCCCCGCGCACGTTCAATGACAAGCGTCGTAATTTCGTGCCCTCCATTCCGGAGGTATGGTATGCCCATCGTGGCTTGCATGATGCGGGTTCTGGTTTGGTCGGCTATACCGATATCGCTGATTATGGTGGGGATAATCCGGTTAGCGCCCAAGCCGATACCACTGAGCGATCCATCGCCGAAAACGATGATTATGTGTCGCTTGCCCGTCGCATGGCTGTCAAGGCCGGCTACGGCAGTGCGGATATGACCGGTCCGATTGCTCCCGAAAACTCGCTGGCCGCGTTCGCCGCCGCCTGCGAGGCTGGCTATGGCATCGAACTCGACGTGCAGCTTACGCTCGACGGCCAAGTGGTCGTGGTCCATGACGCCGATTTGTTGCGCGTGGCCGGCGATCCGCGCCGCATCGAAGACCTGACTTACGACGAACTCGCCCGTATTCCGCTCTTCCCGAACGGCGAGTCAGGCGATTTGAAGGCCGAACCGTTGCCGGGTGCCGACGCGAACCCGCCGCTGGTGGTCACGCCGTCCGCCGCGCCGAAGGGGTACTACCAGCATGTGCCGCTGTTCTCCGATGTGCTGGACGTGGTGGCCGGCCGGGCTCCGCTGATTGTGGAATACAAGTTCAGCAACAACAGGGCTTGGGATGAGCGTAGCGAAGAGCTCATGGAAAAGGGCCACGCCTTGCTTGAGGCGTATGACGGCCCGTACGTGATCGAATCCTTCCACCCGGGCGCGGTGAATTGGTACAAGGAGCATCACCCTGAGGTGTGCCGCGGTCAGCTGAGCTGGCCGGCGAAGCTGAGCAAGAATGGTGCGGCTGAATGGGCTGCCGGCTTACTGGCGTTCGACTGGCTGTCTCGTCCTGATTTCGTGGCTTATGACTGGACCGGTGGCGCTTCGCCGCAAGTCAAGCTCGCTCGTTCGATGGGTGCGATGCCGGTTTCATGGACCGTGCGCAGCAGCGATGAACTCGCTCAGTGCGCCCCCTACTTCGACCGCCACATCTTCGAAGCGTTCGTCCCCGACGCAGTGTGAGGTTGAGGGCGTTATTGATGCGCCCATGGGGTGGTTACAGGCTCATCGGGCGGTAACTTGCCCATGGGGCGGTTTGAAGAATATGTGAAACCGCGGAATTAAGCCATTTTGGCATACCGCCCCATGAGGATTTTGCCGCCTCATGGGGCAATTACCGCCCCATGGGGGATTTCCCGCCCCATGAGGTATGGCGTTTTACTTGTGATACGGCTCGCCAGCGTTGATTTTATAAGCGCGATAAATCTGTTCGAGCAGAATCACGCGCATAAGCTGATGCGGGAACGTCATCTTCGAGAAACTCAGCAGAAAATCAGCACGACGCAGAATCGCGTCGTCAAGGCCGATTGAACCGCCGATGACCAGCTGAATATGGCTGGTGCCACGCAATCCAAGGTCGTTGATTTTGGCGGCCAATTCTTCACTGGACAGCTGCTTGCCATTGATGGCAAGGGCGATGACAAACGCGCCGTCCTTCAGATGCTTGGCGATGCGTTCGCCTTCTTTGGCCTTGATCTGTCGGTCAACGCCTTCGGAGGCATGGTCAGGCGTTTTCTCATCTGCCACTTCAATGATGTTGAGCTTGCAGTAGCGCGAAAGTCGCTTGGAATACTCGTCAATGGCGTCGCGAAGGTAACGCTCCTTCACGCGCCCCGGCGCAATAATGTCGATTTGCATAGATGTTCCGTTATGCTGGCTCCCCTCAGGGAGGGGAGCCAGGGAAATCAGTCAATTACGCCATAGAGACGGTCACCGGCGTCGCCGAGTCCCGGCACGATGTAGCACTTGTCGTTAAGACGTTCGTCGACCGCGCACACCACGACCTTGAAGTCGATGGACGGGTCGATGTGCTCCTCGACGTACTTGATGCCTTCGGGGGCCGCGATGATGTTGATCGCGGTCACGTCCTTGGCGCCGCGCTCGGCCAGGTAGTGCGTGGCGGCGACCAGCGTTCCGCCGGTGGCGAGCATCGGGTCGATGAGGAAGCACTGGCGGCCGGACAGGTCCTCGGGCAGACGGTTCGCGTACGTCACCTGCTGGGTGGGGTGCTCCTCGTCGCGCTTCATGCCCAGGAAGCCGACTTCAGCAGTCGGAATCAGGCGGGTCATGCCGTCGAGCATGCCCAAGCCAGCGCGCAGCACCGGCACGATGATCGGGCGCGGGGAGGCGAGCTTCTTGCCGGTCATCGGGGCGACCGGCGTCTCGATCGGCGCGGCCACCACGGACAGGTTGCGGGTGGCCTCGTAGGCCTCAAGCATCACGAGTTCGGAGACGAGCTCGCGGAAGGTGGAGGAGGGGGTGTTCTTGTCGCGCAGCACGGTGAGCTTGTGCTCGACCAGCGGATGATTCAAAACATGGAGTTCCATGATTCCCAGCCTAGTCCAAGTTTGCCGACCTGCCGAATTGGTAATGGCGCGGCTTGCTTATCGGATTGGATTTGTGGGTGATTCGACTTTTTGCTGCGATAGGCCAGTTGCAGCAGGACAATGCCCTGTCCGTGCCGAGATCTGCCTCTGATACCTCTGAGAGGGTAAAGCGTAAAAAACAACACGGTGTAAAACAGGGAATGAAACTGGTGTAAAACCGGGAATGAGATAGGTGTAAAATCGGGAATGAAACTGGTGTAAAATCTATATTGTTAGAACGATAGAACTGGGAAAGGCTGCAATATGAACGATTTGAGTGGTCGCGATGGTACCTTGACCAGGCCTGATTATCGTTCACGCGTGGTAGATAGCAGATTAAGTAAACTGCTCAAGGCGTTCGGTGCGGTGGAAATCGTTGGGCCGAAATGGTGCGGCAAGACATGGACCGCGCTCTCCCGGTCTCGAAGCGTTGATCGTCTGGATGATGTGGCAGTTTTCGCGGCCGCCCAAACCGATCCTGCATTGGTGCTGATGGGGGAGGAGCCCCATCTGGTGGACGAATGGCAAGATGTACCGCAAATTTGGGATGCCGCTCGTCGCCATATAGATGACAATGCGAACCGCAAGGGGCAGCTGATTCTTACAGGTTCGGCTATTCCAAAGGATCGTGACGCCATTCATCACAGCGGCACTGGTCGCATTGCTCGTCTGCGCATGTGGCCCATGAGCTTGGCTGAATCCGGAGAATCCACGGGCGCGGTCAGCCTATCCGATTTGTTCGAGGGGAAATTCGAGCCTGCCGAATGCAATACGAGTATCGAAGACATCGCCAGATGGTGTTGCCGTGGCGGATGGCCCGCGAATCTTGAGCTAGACGATGAATTCGCCTTGGAAATCCCGGGCGAATATATCGCAAGTGTGCTGGATATCAGCGTGCCGAAGATGAAGAAGAATCCTGAAACTGCACGAGCTTTGATGCGAGCTCTTGCCGTGAACATCTCGCAGGCACCAAAATATGCGACGCTGGCTGCGGATATGGCATATGGCGATGAGCGGCGTGAGCCGGATACGCAGACGGTGAAGAGCTATTTGGAAATGTTCAAGGACTTGTACCTTCTGACGGATTTGGAGGGTTGGGAACCGCCACTCCGCGCAAAGAGTCGTGTGCGAACCAAGCCCAAGCGATATTTCGTGGATCCTTCGTTGCCTGCTGCGGTTTTAGGTGCCGCGCCGAATACTCTGATGCGCGATACACAGACGCTCGGCGATCTGTTTGAAACGCTGTGCATTCGTGATTTGAATGTATATCTGTCGGCTATGCCGGGTGCCGGGAATCGCATTGCGTATTACCGCGATGACAAGGGGCTTGAAGTTGATGTCATTATCGAGTTGTCTGACGGCAGGTGGGGTGCCATCGAAATAAAACTCAGTGACCTTAAGGTGAACGATGACAATGCGGATAAGCTCAAATCCTTCCGCAACAAAATCTGCGGCAATCCCATGGCTCAGGTCCGAGACCCCGAATTCATGATGTTCCTTACCGGCCGAGGTGGGAAGGCCTATCGCCGCAATGACGGCATACTGGTCGTGCCCATCGCAACGCTCGGGGCGTGAATCTGGTAAAAAAAAGAAGCGCCGAACCGCGAAAGCGCCTGTCGGCGCAAGGGCCGCTCGCGGCGGCAAAAAATGGAGCCCGGGGCTTAAGCACGGTCCGACGCGGATACTTAGTATAGCTTGCGATAGGTCTCGCCGCGCCGGGGAAGGGGTGGTGTTGGGCGGTAGCTGATTGTTGGGGTGCGGTCGGTGGGTTTCTCCCTCAGTCACGGGCATCGCCCGTGACGGCTCCCTCATCAGAGGGAGCCTGGAGCGGGGTTACTCCAACCGTCCGCGACGCCAGAGGTTGGCACCGTGTTGGAAATCCTTGGCGGTGGCCATGAGGCTGCCGGCGGTGTGCATAAGGCGGGCGGCTTTGGTGCGCACGGCCTTCTCATCGACATCCGAGGAGAAGGCGCCGTTGGCCTCGGCCCGGGTCACCATGCGCCGCGCCTCCACGCGCAATCCCAACGCCACCACATCGGTAAACGCCGCCGCACGCTCAAGCGCCACGGCAAAATCGCCCACAAAAGCACCGGAGAGAATCGAATCGGCCAATCGCACGATGTCATCTTCACTGGGAGCCTGATCCACGCCGGCGATGGCGGAGGCGGTAGTGGCCACCGGCTCACCCAAGCGCCACAGATGCGCGATTGAGTCGCGATTCGATCGCATCCACGTACGCAACATATACAGTCGCCACAGCACACCAGGCAGCGAATCCGGCTCAGCATCGCTCCATAGTTCGGCGATTTCATCCACGCCGACCGTCTCCACCAACGTGAGCACCCGCTCAACAACCGCCGGGTCTTCGCTATGGCGCACACGATCCAGCAATGCGGCAGCGGACAGATGGCTCATCTCGCTCAACGCCTGCGGGTCCATGCCGCCGGCCAATCCATCGGCCACCGCCGGGTCGAGCTGAGCCGGGCGCGAAGGACGCGAAGAACCCATGCGAGCAGGTCCGAATGCCGCTCCGGCCGCACGCAACGAGCCGAAGCCCGGGCCCAGACTGCCGGCGGCACCATTGTGCGCGGCATGAGCTGCGGCGGCAGCGGCCGAGGAGTTGGATGAATCAGGGAATGCGGGTCTAGTAGACAAGCGGTTGAACCTTCTGAATATCGATGATTTTGGGACCATGAGGCGTCGGAGTGACGAACAGCGCCGCCGCCGTGCCGGTCGGCATGAACGGTGTCTTGGCGATCAGGCGTTTGCTCAGAGACGGCGCAACGCACATGCTGCGCAGGTGTCCGAACATACCACCAATCACCGGCCGGTGCATGCATATCGCTATGGGCTGACGGCGCTCAAGTGCGAACTCGATTTCGCTGAGTAGACACTCCCATGCGGTGTCCGGCGCAGCGGCGTATGCATCTTCGGTGAGCGGATCGAGATGAACCATGTCTCGTCCGGTCTGCCACGCGAACATCTCCAACGTCTCCTGGCAGCGCACCCAAGGCGACGTGGCCAGTCGGTTCGGATTGAAACACGCGACGAGAACCGTCCGATCACGCCGCGCGGCGTGATCGGACGGTTCTCGTCCGAGCCCTTCCACAGTTTGCGCGCTTCTGCCTTGCCATGGCGCACGATAATCACCGGCACGGCGTCAAGCGCGCCCTCCTGCACCCGGTCAACGAATAGCGCAAGGATGTCCTTATCGGTGGAATGGCTGAGTTTCTTACGGGCCTCAGCCGGCGTCAACCACAGGACTTCGTCGATTTCGCCGATGTCCGCCCGATGCACCGGGCCGAACGCATGGGTGCGCCGCAGATTGTCGATGGCGCTGATCGGCGTGGCCATCCAGAACTGGATGTGCTTGGTGTCCGCCGACCGATCCTTGGTATGGCGCTGTTTGCGGCCCTCTTCGGACAGCGGGTACTCGATGTCGCCCAGATAGGGGCCGAGCTCCACGGGCAGGCCCGATTCCTCGCCGATCTCGCGCACGGCGGCATGCCGGTGCGATTCGTTCGGGTCGACCTTGCCTTTCGGCCAGCTCCAGTCGTCGTATTTCGGGCGATGCACGACGCACAGTTCGATGCGGTTGAGTACGTTGTCCGCCGCGGCCGGGCTGTCGGCCTGCGCCGGGTCCGGGGTGGGAGCCGCGTCCGATGCGCCGTGTGCTGCCGTGGCCTTGCCGTCAGAATCCGCGGTATTCGCGATGATGGTGCCATCGGTGGCAATATTGGATTTCGCTGATGGAGACGATGCCTGCGTCGGCTCGGCATCATCCTTCCACCGGTACAAAATACCGCCGGCGGCTTCCACGATTCGTCTCATACTGTTCGTACCCATCTCTTGTATTGTAGGTCACGTTGGACCGCTGCTACGTAGTTTTTGCGCGCTGAACAACGATGCCCGGCATCCTCTCGAAAGAGAAGCCGGGCATCGTAACCACCCTCAGTCAGCTTGCGCTGACAGGGAGCATCGAGTGAAATCAGTTGTGTGAATTGGGGCGACGCTGGTGCTTGCGAATCAGGTATTCCTGACTATCGACCAGCGGGCGGCCCTCGTCGTCCTTGGTGTGCAGCACATACGTGCCGTCGGGCTGCATGTGCCAGCTCATGGTGGAGTCGGACATCTGCAGGTCCACGTACTTGATGAGCTCGTCAATCTGCTCCGGGGCGGTGACGCGCACCAGAGCCTCGACGCGGCGATCAAGGTTACGGTGCATGAGGTCAGCCGAACCGATGTAGACCTCCGGGCCGGAAGCCGGACCCTCGCCGATCTGCGGGCCGTCCGCGTTGCAGAAGGCGTAGATGCGGGAGTGCTCCAGGAAGCGGCCGAGAATCGAACGCACGCGGATGTTCTCGGACAGGCCGGGAACGCCGGGCTTCAGAGCGCAGATGCCGCGTTCGACGATGTCGATCTTCACGCCGGCCTGAGAGGCACGGTACAAGGCGTCGATGGTCTTCTCGTCCACGATGGAGTTGACCTTGATCTTGATCCAGGCCTCCTTGCCAGCGCGGGCGGCGTCCTCCTCGCGGCGGATGCGCTGGATTAGACCGGTGCGCACGGTGCGCGGGGCCACCAGCAGACGGTGGAAGCTGGACTTCGGCGCGTAACCGGAGAGCTGGTTGAACAGACGAGTCAGATCCTGGCCGACCACCGGGTCGCAGGTCAGCAGACCCAGATCGGTGTACAGTCGCGCGGTCTTCGGGTTGTAGTTACCGGTGCCTACGTGGCAGTAGCGGCGTAGACCGTCCGCTTCCTGACGCACGACCTCGATGAGCTTGCAGTGGGTCTTCAAGCCCACGATGCCGTACACCACGTGCACGCCGGCGCGTTCGAGCTTGCGGGCCCACGCGATGTTGGCGTCCTCGTCGAAACGAGCCTTGATTTCCACCAAAGCCAGCACCTGCTTGCCGGCATGAGCGGCGTCGATCAGGGCGTCGATGATCGGCGAGTTGGAGCTGGTGCGGTACAGGGTCTGCTTGATGGCCAGCACCTTCGGGTCCGCGGCGGCCTGCGCAAGGAAGGCCTGCACGGAAGTGGAGAAGGAGTCATAGGGGTGATGCAGCAGGATGTCGCGCTCGCGGATGGCGGCGAAAATATCCTGTGCGCGGGAGGACTCGACCTCGGCGATCTGGCGGTTCGTGGTCGGCACGAACGGACGGTTCTTCAGGTCCGGGCGGTCCACGCTGCCGAGCTCAAAGAGCACGGTCAGGTCCAGCGGGCTGGGCAGACGGTATACCTCGTCCTGGCTCACGCCGAGCTGGTCGGCGAGCAGCTGGGAGAGGAACGGGCTAGTGGTGTCCGTGATCTCCAGGCGGATCGGCGGTCCGAAGCGGCGGCGCAGCAGCTCCTTCTCCATGGCGTTGAGCAGGTTCTCGGCGTCATCCTCTTCCACGTCGATGTCCTCGTTACGAGTCACGCGGAAGGAGCGGGCCTCCTTGATGATCATGCCCGGGAACAGGGATTCCAGATGCGCGGCGATGAGCTTTTCCATGGCGATGAAGCCGTAACGCTCGTCCTTGGACTCCTCATCGGTCATGTCGTCCACCGGTACCAGGCGCGGCAGGTTGCCCGGGATCTTGACGCGGGCGAAGTGCGACTTGCCGGAGGCCGGGTTCTCCACAATCACGGCCAGGTTGATGGAACCGCCGGAAATGTAGGGGAACGGGTGGGCCGGATCCACGGCGAGCGGCGTCAGGACCGGGAACACCTGCTGGCGGTAGTAGCGCGAGAGGCGCTCCTGCTCGGAGGATGTGAGCTTGTCCCACGTCAGCAGGACGATGCGCTCCTTTTCCAATTCCGGCAGAATGGTGTCGATCGTGTAATGTGCGTGCTCGTCTTGCAGACGGTGTGCGGTCTCGCTGATCGCGCGCAGCTGCTGACGCGGGCTCAGGCCGGCGGCAGACGGCACGGCGATGCCCGAGTCGATACGGCGCTTCAGGCCGGCGACGCGGACCATGAAGAACTCGTCAAGGTTCGAGGCGAAGATCGCGGCGAAGTTGGCGCGCTCGAGCAGGGGCATGTCTTCGTTCTCCGCACATTCGAGCACGCGCTGGTTGAACTTGAGCCAGCTGAGCTCGCGGTCGAAGAAACGGTCCTTGGGCAGCGGTGCCTCGCCTTCCTGATCGACGCGGCGGTCGTTGTTGTCGTTTTCGGCAATATGCTCTGCGATTTGGCTGCGCAGAATTGCCTTCGAGGGTGCGTCAAATATCTGTGCCATAGCTTATATCGTAAGCTTTGGCGTGGCCGGAAAACGACTGAACGCGCCAGAATTCAACGGGTGTTCATGTTAGTTCGGTGTTGGCTGGTTTTGAGTGTGCTAGCGTCGCTCGCGACACGCCGTGAGCGGCGGTGAAACGAACGAAATCGAACATCGGACGGGTTCGATGTGAACGGTTCAGCTCGTTTTCCGATAGCCAGAAAGCGCGATTGAACAGTTGTGATAAAAAACGCACAACGACTCTCTGCAGGTTGCGAGAAACGGGAGTGATGAATAGATTATGAGGTACAAGAACAACTGAACAGAGCAGAGCCCACAAATAGTGTATGGTCACGAGGACTGTTACGTTGGACGGGCATTGGAAAGACTTACCGTTACAACGATGATGTTGTGCAGAGATTCTGCTCCAGTAGTTGAACTTGTAGAAAAGGCCCGCTCCGGCGGGCCTTTTCGTTTGTGTGTACAGTGGAGGGCATGACGGAAACACAGCGTACGCCAGAGGGGATGTCGTCGAAACCTCGTATCAAGCCGGCCGATGCCGAAGACGGCCGCCCGGTCTCTATCTCTGCGCGTCTCGGACGACTGCAATTCCACTATTCCGGCAAGTTCCGCGTGCTGCAGATTGCCGACATTCAGGATGGGCCGAAAGTCTCCAAAGACACCATCACCCTGATTGAGGCCAGCCTTGATGCCACACGGCCTGATCTGGTGATTTTCTCTGGCAACCAGATCGCCGGCTACGATCCGGCGTTCGCCGATTCATTCCGTAAACGTCGCTGGTGTGACGAACCTATTGCCGAATCCGCGCTGAACCATACCCGAGCGCTGGTGCGCAAGGCCATTGGCCAGTTCACTGAGCCGTTGGCGGCGCGCGGCATTCCGTGGGCTGTGACGTATGGCAACCATGATTTCCAATGCGGGCTAAGCAATGCGGAACTGGACGGTATCTATCGCGAGTTCCCCGGTTGTGTCAATCCGCCGAGTGAGACCTTGCCGAACCAGATTGCATACACCTGTGGAGCGGGTGGTGCTGTGCAGACGCCGTCTGGTGCCACTGGCTCCGGTGCGGGGATTACCGCGAAGGCTGATACGTTGGGCGTCGTTGACGATGCTGGTGCCGATGCTGTTGTGCCTTCTGCTGTGTCTTCCCCCGCATCCGCAGTGGGTTCCGGTGAACCAGGCACCTTCGCGCTGCCGGTTATGGACGTTGACCATACGCGCAATGTGCTGGGTCTGGTCATTCTTGACTCCGGCGATTACGTGCATGGCGGCGGCTTCGGCGCACCATCGCCCGCAGCGCTCGCTTTCCTGAACGCCGTGCCCGACCGTATCGGTGCGAAATCAATGGTGTTCCAGCACATGCCGATGCCCGAGTATTACAACGTGCTGAAGCCGGTGGCGGCCAACGCGGCGTTTGCCATGCAGGGCTATCGTTCGCACGCCGATACCTACTACGTGCTGGACGAATTGCAAACCCAGCCCGGCGGATATTTGGGAGAAGGCATATCCTGCCCTGATACGTCAGGCGAATTCGAATTGCTGCGCGAGGGGTATTTCGGCGTCGTAGCTGGTCATGATCATCGCAACGGTTTCGTCGGCGAACATGAGGGTCTGTTGCTTATCGCTACGCCAACCTGCGGATTCAATACGTACGGACCGGCTCCGGCCAAACGTGCCACGCGATTGATCGAATTTGATATCCGTCACCCTTACGAGCCGCGTACGCAATTGCTGGAGTTTGGCGAACTGGTGGGCAAGCCCAGTTCCAAACGCGCCTACACCTATGCGGTGAACCAGACCACGCCTGGCGAGGGTGAGGGCGATGATTTGCTGCGCAAGCCGTCGCTATGGAGTCAACTGTCCGGTTTATTCAGGTAACTGTTCCTGATAGAGGCGGGAAGCGGCGCGAAGTATTCGGGGTTTCGGGGGCCTTCCGCTGTGTATTAGTGGCAGAAATCCCGCGTCTCTTTCGTTGTGACGCGGGATTTCTGCCGGTTGGGCTATCGGTTGGATTGACTGGTATGTTTCAGCGAACGGCTTTGACCAGTGCCTCGGTGAGGTACTTGCCGGCGGCCATCACCAGCGGCGCATAGCGGCGTCCGGGGGCGGCACCCATGCGGCCGGTCGGGCCGGAAATCGAGATGGCGGCGATGACCTGGCCGGAGGCGTTGCGGATCGGGGCGGAAATCGAGCACACGCCCTCTTCGCGTTCGTTCACGGACTCGGACCAGCCGCGCTTGCGTACGGCGGCCAGCTTGGTGGCGGTGAACTTGGCGTGGCGCAATCCCTGGTGCAGACGGTCGGAATCCTCCCAAGCCAGAAGAATCTGGGCGGCGGAACCGGCTTCCATCGACAGCATGGCACCCACCGGAATGGAATCACGTAGGCCGGAGGTGCGTTCCACAGCGGCGATGCACACGCGCTGATCGCCTTGGCGGCGGTAAATCTGCGCAGACTCGCCAGTGCGATCGAGCAGGGTCTGCAGGATCGGGCCGGCGGCGGTCAGCAGACGATCCTCGCCTGCTGCGGCGGCAAGTTCGGCGAAACGGGAGCCGAGTACGAATCGGCCATGCTGGTCGCGCAGTACGAAACGGTGGCGTTCCAGTGCAATAGCCAAACGATGTGCGGTCGGTCGAGCGAGACCGGTGGCGGCCACAAGCTGGCCCAGCGTAGACGGGCCGGATTCCAGTGCGTCAAGAATCTTTACAGTTTTATCAAGGACGCCAACGCCGGAATGGATTTCCCCATCGTCCTTGGCGGTGGTGTCTTCAACCGGCTCGGACTCGGTCAAGCTGTTGTTCAATGGCTCTTCTTGGGAATCAGTCATAATAAGGGCGATTATGCCATCTCACATAGTGAAATAGCAAATTGGGGAAGTGTCTCACAGGGTGGCCATGAAGTTGAAAGGGCGTTCGTGGATGCCGAAGAGACATGTCTGGAGCGGAACCGAGTCATGACTAGGTCATGTTCGAGTCGTATCCGAGTCATATTGAGGCCATCATTTGACCGTATCTCAATATCCGGCATGCTCATGGCCGGGCCCATCGCAAGCACATAGGCTAATACCACGAACAAGGCGCGAACACAATACCTCGCGCGGAATTTTTTGGAGGAATCACTATGGGAACGACACTGGCCGAGAAGGTCTGGGCCGATCATCTGGTGCGCAAGGGCAGCGACGGAGCCCCTGATTTGCTGTACATCGATCTGATGCTCATGCATGAGGTCACCAGCCCGCAGGCGTTTGAGGGCCTGCGCTTGGCCGGCCGCAAGCCGCGTCACGTGGATCAGCTCATTGCCACCGAGGATCACAACACGCCGACCGTTGATATCGATCGCCCGAACCCGGATGAGACGAGCGCGTTGCAGTTGACGACTTTGGAGAAGAACTGCAAGGAGTTCGGCGTGCGCCTGCACCCGCTGGGCGACGCCGATCAGGGCATCGTCCACGCGTTCGCCCCGATTCTGGGCCTGACCCAGCCGGGCATGACCATCGTGTGCGGTGATTCGCATACGTCGACGCACGGCGCGTTCGGCGCGCTGGCGTTCGGCATCGGCACTTCCGAAGTCGAACACGTGATGGCCACACAGACGCTGTCTCTGAAGCCGTTCAAGACCATGGCCGTCAACGTCAACGGCAAGCTGCCCGCGGACGCGACGGCCAAGGACATCATTCTGGCGATCATCGCCAAGATCGGCACCGGCGGCGGCCAGGGTTACGTGATCGAATACCGTGGTGAGGCGATTCGCAACCTCACCATGGACGAGCGCATGACCGTGTGCAACATGTCCATCGAGGCCGGTGCGCGTGCCGGCATGATCGCGCCGGACGAGACCACGTTCGAGTACCTGAAGGGCCGTCCGCACGCGCCGGAAGGCGAGCTGTGGGATCAGGCCGTGGCGTACTGGAAGACGCTGAAGACCGATGACGATGCCGTATTCGACAAGGTGGTGGATATTGACGCCACCAAGCTCGGTCCATATGTGACGTGGGGCACCAACCCCGGCCAAGGTCTGCCGATCACCGCCTCCGTGCCGGAGCCGGGCAAGATCGCCGACGCCACCAAGCGCGCCGCCGCCGAACGTGCGATTACATACATGGGTTTGAAGCCAGGCATGCCGATCAAGGACATCGCCGTGGACACCGTGTTCATTGGTTCGTGCACCAACGGTCGTATCGACGATTTGCGCCAGGCCGCCGCGATTATGAAGGGCCACCGCAAGGCCGAGAACATCCACCGCGTGCTGGTGGTGCCGGCCTCCTCCCGCGTGCGTTTGCAGGCGGAGAAGGAAGGCCTCGATAAGGTGTTCAAGGACTTTGGCGCCGAATGGCGTAACGCCGGCTGCTCGATGTGCCTGGGCATGAACCCGGACAAGCTGGTGCCGAACGAGCGCTCGATTTCCACTTCGAACCGTAACTTCGAGGGCCGTCAAGGCAAGGGCTCGCGCACGCATCTGGCGTCGCCGGCCGTAGCCGCCGCCACCGCCATCCGCGGCACAATCTCGTCTCCCGCCGATCTCTGAGTCAATACACGTGAGCCCCCTCTGACGAGGGGCTGTCAGTCGAAGACTGACTGGGGGAGAGATCCCCGAAAGGAAAATTGTTATGGAAAAACTCACCACACTGACCGGCGTGGGCGTGCCGCTGCGCCGCTCCAACGTCGATACCGACCAGATCATTCCCGCTGTGTTCTTGAAGCGCGTGACCAAGTCCGGCTTCGATGACGCCCTGTTCTACGCATGGCGCCGAGACCCGAACTTCGTGCTCAACAAGCCGGAATACGCCGGTAAGGGCCAGATTCTGGTCGCCGGCCCCGAATTCGGCATCGGCTCCTCCCGCGAGCACGCCGTGTGGGCGCTGCACGATTACGGTTTCCGCGTGGTCATCGCGCCGAGCTTCGCCGACATCTTCTACGGCAACACCGCCAAGAACGGCGTGCTGGCCGCGATTATGCCGCAGGAGTCCGTCGAACTCCTGTGGAAGCTACTGGAGGAAGAGCCTGGTCGTGAGATGACTGTCTCGCTGGAGACCCGCACTGTCACTTGCGGCGACGTGACCCTGCCGTTCGAGGTCAACGATTACGTGCGTTGGCGTCTGATGAACGGCTACGACGATATCGATCTGACGCTGCAGCACGAGGATGACATCGCCGCCTACGAAAAGATGCGCGCCGAAAAGTTCCCCTTCAAGCCCAAGACCATCCCCGCCAAACACTGGGCCGAAGAAAGAATCGAGTCCGCCCGCGAGCCTGAGGACGCAGACTGGACAGGGCCGTTGGCCGATCGCGGCATTATTTAGCCGCGATCGGCCTGCTGAAAGCCCGGTGGGCTTTCAGCAGGCCCTGTGCCGAGCTGCGACAGCAGCGAGGCCAGCATTGAGCCTCGCCGAAAGGCGAGTCCATAATTGCAGGCCCAGGGCCGTTGGCTCTTATTTCGTTTGTCGGCGCGATGATGGGTTGAGTGTGCGTGTACGCATGCAGGTTGGCTTATCGTTGAAGCATGAGTGATTTTGAGCCGTTTTACGACGTCAGCCGCAGCTACGAAGACAACTATGAGCAAGGGCCGTTCGGCGCGTTTGCCGAGGCGCTGAAGGATGGCAACGGTGCCGATGCCGCCGGAACCACCAGCGAGGGTGCCTCCGAGGGTGCCTCGGCCTCCTTCCTGGGCCAGCCGGTCAACCTGCCTTTCGGCATTCCCGCAGGCCCGCTGCTCAACAGCCGCTTCACCACGGCCGCCTTCCGCATGGGCTTCGATCTGGCGACCTACAAAACCGTGCGTTCGCGCGCCTGGGGCTGCAATCCGTTCCCGAACGTGCTCGCCGTACACCCCAAGGCGGCGGACGGTTCACTGACGCCGGGCAGCGCCGAACTGGACGAGGGCGTGCTCGCCGACACCAATTACGAGACTCCGATCTCCATCTCCAATAGCTTCGGCGTGCCCTCGCAAAGCCCGGATGCCTGGCAGCCGGACATGCGCGCCGCCATCGAGGCCGCCGGCCCCGGTCAAGTGCTGGTCCCGAGCTTCCAAGGCTCGCGTGTGGAGGGCATGAGCGAGGAGGAATACATCGCCGACCATGCCACCACCGCCCGCCTGGTCAAAGAAACCGGTGCCAAGCTCATGGTGATGAACACCAGCTGCCCCAACGAGGGCCACAACCGCCTGCTATGCCACAATCCGCTGCTCGTGGGCCGCATCACCGAGGCCGTGAAGCAGGAGATCGGCGACATCCCGCTGATGGTCAAGCTCGCCTACATCCCCAGCGACGGCGACCTTGAACTCATGGTGCGTTCCACCGTGGGCCACGGCACTGTGCAGGGATTCAGCACCATCAATACGATTTCCGCCAAACTGGTCGATGCCAATGGCAATCAGGCCCTGCCCGGTGCAGGCCGCGATCGCTCCGGCGTGTGTGGCAATGCGATTCGTGGCGCCGGCCTCGACATGGTCGCCCGTCTGGCCGCGATCCGCGAGAAGCTCGGTCTTGATTTCAAGATCAATGGCGTGGGCGGCGTGGTTTCGCCGGCCGACTATCAGGCATACAGAAACGCCGGCGCGGATTCGGTGATGTCCGCAACCGGCGCGATGTGGGACGCCGAGCTGGCCCACAAGATCAAGGCGAGCCGGTAAATCGGCTCCAAAACAAGAAACAGCCTGTACGGGCCGTGATTCCCAGACAATTCCCAGCCAGTGCCCACGTTGCATTGAAACTGGTGTTGTTATATGTAATCACGGCCGAACAAGCTGCATAACTTAACCTCTTTCTTCTTCTTCTCTCCTTTCTCTCCCCGGCGCCCATCACGCCGGGGTTTCTTTTTGCGGTGGGTACAGCCGTCTTACTCGGCCGCCGCCTTCATGGCCACGGCGCCGACGTAGTAGACCGGCTTGTCGAAGTTCGGCTGGAACAGGAAGTCCACGTTGGCGAGCTGGTCGATGGTGAAGCCGGCCTGAATCGCCATGGAAATCACGTTTGCCGCGCCGGAGATATCGGCCTTGGAACAGAACTGGCCGCCCTTGACCTTGCGGGTTTCCGGGTCCCAGGTCAGAATCGACGTGACTGGGGTGGTGGTGAGCATGAAGTCCGGGCGATAATCCTCGGTGAGCGAGGTCTCGCGGACCGTGAGCCCGCGGCGTTCGGCACCGGCGCGGGTCAGGCCGGAGGCGGCGAGCGAGAGATCGTACAGCTGTACGGCGGACGTGGCCTGCGTGCCCATGTACTTCACGGTCGGCGTCTCGATGTTGCGGCCCACCAGCAGGCCCTGGCGCACCGCGTTGGTGGCCAGCGGAATGTAATCGTGCTGGCCGGTGGGGTTGTAGAACACGGTGGCGGAGTCGCCGGCGGCGTACACGCCCGGCGCGGACGCCTGCATGTAGTCGTCGACCACGATCGCGCCGTTCGGCAGCATGTCCACCTTGCCCTTGAGCAGGTCGGTGTTCGGCAGGAAGCCGACGGCTTTTCGGTGACCACAGTGACGGTGTCGTCGTCATTGTCGCGGAACTCGACCACCTTCTGGCCGAGCGCGAGCGTGACGCCGTGCTCCTCGAACGCGGCCGCCACCTGATCGGTGATGGTCTTATCGAAATTATTGGCCAGCGGGCGATCAAGGCCGTCGACCAGCGTGGTCTTGACGCCGGTGACGCTGAACTGCTCGGCGATTTCCGCGCCGATATAGCCCGACCCGATCACCACTGCCGACTTGGCGGTTTTCGCCTTTTCCTTGATGGCGATGGCGTGATCCCAGTTCTTGCACAGCAGCACATGCGGGCTGTCGATGCCGGGGATCGGCGGGATGACCGGGCGCGAGCCGGTGGTCACGACCAGTTTGTCGAAAGCGAGGGTCTGTTCGGCGGGGTCTCCGGCCTCGTCCAGCGCGCGGTAGGTGAGGGTTCTGGCGTCGAGGTCCACGGACGTCACGTCGGTGCGCATATGCATGGTCGCGCCGGCTTCGGCCAGAGCGGCAGGGGAGGAGTAGAACATTTTCTTCGGGTCGGATACGTGGTCGCCCACCCACAGGGCGATGCCGCAGGAGAGGAAGGACAGCGTACCGTTGCGCTCGAAAACATGGACGGTCCAATCGGGGTGCTCGGCGAGAATCGAGGTGGTGGCGAACGTGCCGGCGTGCGTGCAGCCGATGACGGCGACTGTGGTCATGAATGCTCCTTTGCTTGTGGACATGGCGTCTGATGCCATTGCCCTGAATCGTAGCGTAGAAGTATGGAGAACGCCGTGGCGGCAAATGTGAGGAAGATCACGTTATCGGTTTGATTCGACGGGGGTATGGGATCCGTTGTGCACGGTGATCAAAGTTCGGCTGGGGTGCATTTCACGGAGTCGGCACATGGCTTATGGCAAACTGGACGGTAGCATTTTTTGAATCTTGATTGATTGAGGAGAGTGGCGTGGCTGAGAATCCGGATGACGTGTTGCATGTCGAGGGCGGCAAGCCTTTGAATGGCACGATCAAGGTGCGTGGCGCGAAGAACTTCGTGAGCAAGGCGATGGTCGCCGCGTTGCTGGCACCGGGCAAGTCGGTGCTGAAGAACGTGCCGGAGATTCGTGACGTGCATGTGGTGTCCGATTTGCTACGTCTGCACGGCGTGGACGTGGATGTGGACGGTGCGAACGGCATTGTGACCATCGACGCCTCGCGTGTGCAGCTGGCCGATGTGGCCGACGTGGATACACTGTCCGGTTCGTCGCGCATCCCGATCCTGTTTTCCGGCCCGCTCGTGCACCGTTTGGGTGAAGCGTTCATTCCCGCGTTGGGCGGCTGCGCGATTGGCGGACGTCCGATTGACTTCCATCTGGAGACGCTGCGCAAGCTGGGCGCCACGGTGGACAAGGAACACAAGGACGGCATCCACATCACCGCGCCCAACGGCCTGCACGGCGCGAAGATCCACCTGCCCTACCCGTCGGTGGGCGCCACCGAGCAGACTTTACTGGCGGCCGTGCTGGCCGAGGGCAAGACCGAACTGTCGGGCGCGGCCACTGAGCCGGAGATCATGGATCTGGTGTGCGTGCTGCAGAAGATGGGCGCAATCATTTCTGTGGACGTTGATCGCACCTTCCGCATCGAGGGTGTCAAGGAACTGCAGGGGTACACGCACACGTCGCTGACGGATCGCATCGAGGCGGCGTCCTGGGCGTCCGCCGCGCTCGCCACGCACGGTGACATTTTCGTCAAGGGTGCCACCCAGCCGGAGATGATCACGTTCCTCAACGTGTTCCGCAAGGTGGGCGGCAAATTCGAGGTGACGGACAAGGGCATTCGTTTCTGGCATCCGGGCGGGGACTTGAAGCCCGTGGCGATCGAGACGGACGTGCATCCCGGGTTCATGACCGACTGGCAGCAGCCGCTCGTGGTGGCCCTGACCCAGGCCAACGGCCTGTCGATCGTGCACGAGACCGTGTACGAGAACCGTTTCGGCTTCACCAAGCCGCTGGTCGAGATGGGTGCCACCATCCAGTTGTACCGCGAGTGCCTGGGCTCGCTGCCGTGCCGTTTCCGGCAGCGCAACTACAAGCATTCCGCCGTGATCTTCGGACCGACCCCGCTGACCGGACGCGACATTGACGTGCCGGACCTGCGTGGTGGGTTCAGCCATCTGATCGCGGCCTTGGCCGCGTCAGGCCCCTCGGACGTGCACGGCATCAGCCTGATCGACCGAGGCTATGCCGACTTCCGCGGCAAACTCGAAGCCCTCGGTGCCGACTTCGACTAATTCGGCCGTTCCTCGGCTCCCCTCTTTGAGGGGAGCCGCAATTCTGTTCTACAACAACCCGTCCGCCTCAAGTGCGGCGGCCATGCGGTCGAAGCATTCCTCCAGTAGCGGGTAGGGCATGGCGAAGTTCATACGCACGCAACCGCGCCCGACCTCGCCGCATTCACGGCCGTCTGTCAACGCCACGTTGGCCTTCTTAAAGAAATAGTTGGCCGGGTCGCCGATGCCCAGTGGCGAGAAATCCAGCCACGCGATATACGTGCCCTGCGGCTCCACATAGCGCACCTTGGCGAATCTCGTGCGCATCTGCTCGTTGACCAGCGCGATATTGCGCTCGATATATGCCATCACGCCCTCGAACCATGCCGCGCCGCCGTCATAGGCCGCAGTGGTGGCTATGGCACCGATGGTGGCCGTCTGGTGCTCGGACCATTCCGCGTTCCTCATCCATAGTTCCAGATCGTCCGGATTGGTGAGAATCACCTGCGCGCACTTGGTGCCGGGAATGTTGAACGACTTCGAGGCTGAAGTGGAGGTGAAAGCCTGCATGGCCGTCTGCCGGTTGATTGAGGCGAATGGCACATGCGTGTGGCCTTGGTAGACGAACGGCGCGTGAATCTCATCGGAGAATATACGCACGTTGTACTTGGCGGCCAGATCGGACAATCGCAGCATTTCCTCGCGCGTCAATACCTTGCCGATCGGGTTGTGCGGGTTGCACAGCACGAAGGCATGGCAGCCGTTCGCGAACGCCTGCTCAATGGCGTCGAAATCGAACAGCCATTCATCATTGCGCCCGCTGCTCTCGCTGGCGCCCGCGCACAGCATCGGAATCTCAAGGACTTCCACGCCATACAGACGCGGCACGCTCAGGAACGGCATATAGGCCGGAGTCGGTACCACGATGGAGTTGCCGGCGCGCACGATCTCGCGCAGGAACACTTCGAACGCCTCCAGCACGTCCGGCACCGGGCGGATGCACGTCGGATCCACATCCCAGCCGTAGCGGCGCTGCCATGCGGCGCACGAGCGGGCGACCTCCTTCTTCCACGGGTCGGGAATGTAGCCGAGCGCGCCACGTTCGGTGGCCTCTTCGATGGCTTCGGCCACGCATGGTGCCAGACCGTAATCCATCTCGGCGATGAATGCGCCGATGCAGCCGGGGTAGCGGGTCCATTTATCCGAACCGACCTGCTTCAGATCCTCGATGGTCGTCACGTCGATGTGATTGGCATCAAAGCAAGAGACGTCGGCGGTTGCGTTGCTCACAGTCGTTGACTGGGGAATGTTGTTCATGCTCATAACATGTCATTGTTCCTGGTACAGAAGGGCTGCTCAACGGTCTGGCTCCCCGAAATCGTGATGGCGTTCGCAAGCTTGCTTATCGCTGTCCGACTACTTGGCACTCAAATATTTGAGTGACGTGCGCTCGAGCTCTTCGAGCAATGAACCGAGCGCGGGACGATGGTCGCCGGCACGAGTCACGATGCCGACCTCGCGCGCCGCAAAATCGTCGGCGATGGGACAGGCCACCAGATCGCCTTGCAGATTGATATGTGTATCGAGCGCCGGCACCAGCGAGACGCCCATGCCAACCTCGACCAGGTTCTGCGTGGCCCAGTAATCATCCGTGCAGTGGCGGATATCCGGCTTGAATCCGGCACGGGTGGCCAGTTTCACCAAATTTGCGCGGCAGGTGGGGCAGCCGGCGATCCAATGCTCGTCTTTGGCGGCGGACAGCGGCACGGGTTCGCCGGTCTCCTCGAATCGTTTGGCGATGTCGCTGGAGCGGCGGACCAACAATCGCATCGGATCGTAACCCAGCGACTGGAAGGTCAGATCGTCGCCGATGTGCAGGAAGTTCGGGATGCTGCTGTACCGGAACACGGCGGCGGCATCGGCCTTGCCTTGGGAAATCAGACCGATCGCCTCCGGCGGCTCCATCTGAATCAGGCTCAGCTCGATGTCCGTGAACATACTGAGCTTGACCACGGTACGGGCCGCGATAGTAGAGCAGATTGACGGTGGGGCCACCAAATGCAGGTGATCAAACCGATGATGCCGATAATCCTCGACTTCACGGGCCGCCCGCTCCAGCCGATCGGCGATGGCCTCGCCGTGGCGGGCGAGCATCGAACCGGTGGCGGTGAGTTCCACGCCATGCGAGGTGCGTTGCACCAGAGTCGAACCGCACTGTGCCTCCAGCTTTTTGATCTGCTGGCTGATGGCCGGCTGCGACCAACCCGTGGCCTTGGCCGTGGCGGAGAACGAACCATACTGTTCGATTTGCCACAACGTGACCAATGATTGGGGGTTGAGCGTGGCCATAGGTACCTCTTTCGTGCCTTTTCGTGCCTTTTCGTGCAGTGATTCAATTATGGCCGGGCGGCAGGATGTGGCGTGCGCGCCGATCGTCAGTCCTCGAACTGCTTGGCGAGCGGAACCATCAGCACGGTGAGCACGGCGAACAGGGCGGTGGTGATGAACAGCACGATGGCGACCGGCATTTGGTCGTAGGCCCAGCCGTACACCATCTGGCCGAGCGGCTGGGCGCACATGCTCACGGCCGCGGCCATGGACATCACTTTGCCGGCCATTGCCTCGGGCGTACTGAGCTGGATGGCGGGCACGGCGATGAGATTCGTGAAGCAACTGGCGACCATCGTGCCGCAGGTGAATACGATCAGCACCACGAGTTTGGTCCATGCGTCGACCGGCAGCAGGAACACAATACCCTGTGGGACCATGGCCAGCGTAAGCGTCGCCATCAGCCCCGGCAGCCAGCGCATCGTGAGCTTGGTGGCGAACAGGCCGGCGATGAATGCGCCCGCCACGCCGGAAACACCGATCAGGCCGTCGGCGATGCCGTAGACAGTGGCGTCGAAGCCGAGCACTGTACGAATCGTGTACGGGAAGCCGACGCCGGAATAGCCGATAAGCACAAAGTTGAGCGCCGCCGCGAACAACAGCAGTCTGAACACGTTCGGCCGGTCCTTGATGAGGAATCGCACGCCTGCCTTGAGGTCTTCAAGTGGGGTGGGCAGCTCCTCGTCGCCGCGATCCGGGGCACTGAGGCGGATGAAGCATTCGAGCGCGGCTGCGCCGGCGAAGCTTGCGATGGCGATGATCATCATGAGACGGATGCCGAACATCGCATACAGCACGCCGCCGAGGAAGCTCGGCAGCAGACTGCTTAGTTGTTGGACCTGATTGATCACGGCCATGCCTTGGCGCATGGTGGCCGGGCCGTACTGCCGGAACATCTGGGGGAGTGCGGCCTGCACGGTCGGGGTTTCGAAGGCGCCGAGTACGGCGAGCAGCACCTGCATGGTGGCGATGGCTACGATATGGAAGCCCGTGGTGGCGAAGACGATGGCGCTCGCCAGCACGAGCACGGCGGAGATGGCGTCGAGCGCCACCATGATGGTGCGGCGGTTGACGCGATCGGCCAGCACGCCTCCGAACGGGGAGAGCAGGATGGTCGGCACGATGGAGATGGCCAGCACCGAGGCGAAGATGGTGGCTGAGCCGGTTTTGTCCAGCACCCACATCGACATCGCGAATCGCAGCATCATATTGCCGAACAGCGAGATGCCTTGTCCGGCGACCAGCAGCACGAAGTCGCGGGACAGCAGCGGGCGTTGGGTGGCGGTGCCGGCGATGTCATTCTCGGGTTTCACTGTGCTATTCATTCTGAGCCTTTCTCCGGCTCCCCTGCGAACGTCATCATGCCCTTCGCGGCGACCGTGATGAGCTCGTCATCGAAAATCGGCACGCCGATCGCGTCGAGCATGGTGGCCAAGCAGCGGATGCGATGCTCCATTTCGGGCAGGGTCGCCGGGTAGAAATACGGCATCAGCCAATAATTCGGCAGCAACGAAAGCAGCTCGGCGGCCTCGCGCGGATACTCGGTGGGGATGGAGCCATCCTTGACGCCCGCCTCGATCAGCGGCAGGAAGCGTTCGGGCAGATGCTTGCTCCATACCTGCATATTCGCGGCGAACGAAACCGGATCGCTCAGCATCGGCATGGCGGCTCGCATGATCTGCACGTGGTCTTGCTCGGTCATCGAATGCCGCCATAGCACGCGGAACTTTTCGAGGGCGGTAAGGTCAGTGCGATTCATGACGGATTCGTTGAAGTCGTCCTGCACATTGTTGTCTCGGTTGATGAGCTCTTCGAGGATGGCTTCCTTGGATTTGAAGTGATGGTAGATCGCGCCTTTGGAGAGGTCGCCGAGCTCGTCCACGATGTTCTGGATGGAGGTGTGCTCATAGCCCTGGGCCATGAACAGCCGTTGTGCGGCGTCGAGGATGCGGGTGCGCGTCACCTCGGGGTGAGTGTTACGTGCCATGGTGGCCTCCCTACTGTGCTTGATGTTGCAGATCACTATAGATACCGACCGACGGTATGTATAGCGGTTTCGGCGAGCCTCCAACGATTCCGGCGATTGTCGCCTACCCTTTTTCGCTTGGTATCTTTCGGCTGTGTGCTTGCCCCCGCCAGCAGGGGCAGCATATAGGCATACCAGGGTACAAGTGTCGCCGTTCTCAGTATCCTTAGAAGAATGAGTCCTGAAGCCTTAAGTGAACTGATTTCCAGCATTGCCCACAACCTCGTCGCCGCCGGCCAGGCCGGCGCGTTGACCGACGAGCTGATTCCGCCCGTCGACAAGCTCGCCGTGATGCGCCCGAAGGACCGTGCGCATGGCGACTGGGCCTCCAACATCGCCATGCAGCTGGCCAAGAAGGCCGGCATGAAGCCGCGCGATCTGGCCGAGCCGTTCGCCGCCGCGCTCGCTGAAGCCGACGGCATTGCCAAGGTCGAGGTGGCAGGCCCCGGCTTCATCAACATCACGCTTGACTCCGCCTCGGCCGCCGCCGTGGTGGACACCGTACTCGCCGCCGGTGCCGTGACCGACGCCGACAAGCATCTCAACAAGGTCAACGAATACGGACGCAACGACCATCTGGGCGGCCAGACCCTGAATCTCGAGTTCGTCTCCGCCAACCCCACCGGTCCGATTCACATCGGCGGCACCCGTTGGGCTGCCGTCGGCGATGCCATGGCCCGCGTGCTCGAGGCTAACGGCGCCAAGGTGGTGCGCGAATACTACTTCAACGACCACGGCGAGCAGATCAACCGCTTCGCCAAGTCGCTGGTCGCCGCTTGGGCCGAGGCCAATAACTTGGGTGAGGCCGGCTACCAGACCGAAACCCCGTGCGACGGCTACAAGGGTGCCTACATCAACGAGATCGCCGCCCGTGTTCAGGCCGAAGCCGAGTCCGACGGCGTGGACCTGACCGCACTGGCCCACCAGGATCAGGGCCTGAACGATGACGGTGAACCGCTCGGCGAGGCCGATACCGAAGTGCGCGAGGAATTCCGCAAGCGCGCCGTACCGATGATGTTCGACGAGATTCAGAAGTCCATGAAGGACTTCCGCGTGAACTTCGACGTCTGGTTCCATGAAAACAGCCTGTACGCCGACGGCAAGGTCGACGCCGCCATCGAAGAGCTCAAGTCCCGCGGCGACATCTTCGACAAGGACGGCGCCACTTGGTTTGAATCCACCAAGCACGGCGACGACAAGGACCGTGTGATCATCAAGTCCAATGGTGAGTTCGCCTACTTCGCCGCCGACATCGCCTACTACTGGGACAAGCGCCATCGCGCCGAAAACTCGGCCGACGTGGCCATCTACATGCTTGGCGCGGACCACCACGGCTACATCGGCCGCATGATGGCCATGTGCGCGGCCTTCGGCGATGAGCCCGGCAAGAACATGCAGATTCTCATCGGCCAGCTGGTCAACGTGATGAAGGACGGCAAGCCCGTGCGCATGTCCAAGCGCGCCGGCAACGTCGTGACCATCGACGACCTGGTCTCCGTGGTCGGCGTGGACGCCGCCCGCTACTCGCTGGCCCGCTCCGATTACAACCAGAACTTCGACATCGACTTGGCCCTGCTCGCCTCGCACACCAACGACAACCCGGTGTACTACGTGCAGTACGCGCACGCCCGCTCCAAGAACGTGGACCGCAACGCAGCCGCCGCCGGCATCAGCTACGAGGGTGCCGACCTGGCCCTGCTCGACACCGAGGCCGACGGCGAAGTGCTCGCCGCCCTCGCCCAATTCCCGAGCGTGCTCGCCACTGCGGCCGACGACCGCCAGCCGCACAAGGTGGCCCGTTACCTCGAAGAACTGGCCGCCACCTATCACAAGTGGTACAACGTAGAGCGCGTGGTGCCGATGGCCCTGACCGATCCGGAAACCCGTGGCGACGACGAGGCTCGCAAGGCCTTGGAGATTGCCAAGAACCCGGAGCCGGCCCGTGCCGCCGCCCGCCTGAAGCTCAATGACGCCGTCCAGCAGGTCATCGCCAACGGCCTCGACCTCCTCGGCGTCACCGCCCCCGAAAAGATGTGATTATGCCTATTTCTCCAATTTGGCCGGCCGCTACGGCTGTGAATGCCGAAGGCTCCATCGAATTTCATGGTCGTACCGCCGAATCGCTGCTTGACGAGTTCGGCTCGCCGCTCTATCTCATCGACACTGATGAAGTAGTCGCACGTGCTAGGCACTTCGTGCGCGCTGCCGCCGAAGCATTCAACACCTCCACTACGCACGTGAGCTTTGCCGGCAAGGCGTTCTTGTCCAAAGAAGTCGTGCGATTGGTCACCGAGGCCGGCATGTTTGTGGACACTTGCACGATGGGCGAGATGAAAATCGCCCTCGCCGCTGGCGTTCCCGGACGTCGTCTGGTGCTGCACGGCAACAACAAGTCCGATGAGGAAATCGCGCTGGCCATCGAACAGGGCTTCGCCAAAATCGTGATCGACGAGCCCGACGAGCCGGAGCGCGTTGCTGCCATCGCCCGCAAGCTCGGCAAACGCGCCCGTGTGATGCTGCGCGTCACCGTCGGTGTCCACGCCGGCGGCCACGAGTACATCTCCACTGCTCACGAGGACCAGAAGTTCGGCGTGCCGCTGCTGGCCGCCGGGGCCGACGCCGCCGTGCTCGACGTGCTGAACGACCTCAAAGACGTGACGCCTGCCGCTACCAACGCGCGTATCTCTGCGACGCATTCCCCGGAAAATGGCGCGGAAAAGACCGAGAAATCAGAGCGCGAGCTGCACTACGACGTCAAGTACCCGTACGACCTGAGCCACGAGGAAGTCTCCGACACAGACAAGGCGCTGGCCGCCGCGATGGAAGCCATTGCGGACGGTCCGTCCATCGCCGTGCTCAAGACCATCCTCGCCAACCAGGACGTACTCGAACTGGTCGGAGCCCACTCGCACATCGGCTCCAACATCCACGATGCGGACGCCTTCATTCACGCGGCCAAGCGCATGATGCTGCTGCGCAAGACCCTGTGGGCCACCGACGCCTACATCCTGCCCGAAATCGACCTCGGCGGCGGCTACTCCGTGGCCTACACCGATGGCGAAGATTCAATGGACATTGACGTGGAACTCACTCGCTTGGCGGATGCGGTCAACAGCACCAACCGTGCGCTCGGCATGCCCGCCCCGGCCATCAGCTTCGAGCCCGGCCGCTACATCGTGGCGCCCGCCGGCGTAACCCTGTACCGCGTGGGCACCATCAAGCACGTGCACTTGTCCGATGCCAAAGACAGTGACGGCAACCCGATTGCCGAGCGCGTGTATGTGTCTGTGGATGGCGGCATGTCCGACAACATTCGCCCGGCACTCTACGGTGCCGACTACACCGCGCGTCTGGCGAATCGCACCGGTTCCGCTGAAACGATGCTTGCCCGTGTGTGCGGTATGCACTGCGAATCCGGCGACATCGTGGTTCACGAGGTGCAGTTGCCCGCCGATTTGAAGCGCGGTGAGCTACAACCAAGCGCTGATTCCGGCGGTGGTTGCTGTCAGCGAGTCCGGTGCGCACGTCATGCTCCGCCGCCAGACCGTAGACGACCTACTCAACCTCGACGTCAGCGAGTGATCCACGTGCAGAGGCGAGCGCCTGACAGTCTGTAATGTGCGGCCAAATCCGTCATAATACGAAAAGGACCGTCAGCTTTGATGAGTACTTTCGGTCTGCTGTCGGAAATAATCCGTAAAATAGCGGTGGGATATAGAAAACTTTTTGGAAGGACCCTGAATTGGCTCGCAACAACGAAACCCCGATTCGCGTAGGCCTGCTTGGTGCCGGCACCGTCGGCTCCCAGACCGCCCGCCTGATTGTCGAGCAGAAGGACGAACTGTCCGCTCGTATCGGCCGCCCGGTCGAACTGACCGGCGTCGCCTGCCTCGACCCGAAGGAAACTGAGAAGTTCCCGTGGATCGACCAGTCCATCGTCACCACCGATACTTTGAGCGTGGCCACCAACTCGGACATCGTCATCGAGCTCATCGGCGGCACCACCGTGGCCCGCAAGTTCGTGCTTGCCGCCATCGAATCCGGTGCTTCCGTGGTCACCGCCAACAAGGCGCTGCTGGCCAAGTACGGCCCGGAGATCTACTCCGCCGCCGAGGCCAAGGGCGTCGACATCTACTTCGAGGCCGCTGTGGGTGGCGCGATTCCGTTCCTGCGCCCGCTGCGCGAGTCCTTGGTCGGCGACAAGGTGACCAGCATGCTCGGCATCGTCAACGGCACCACCAACTACATCCTCGACGAGATGACCACCAAGGGTCTCCAGTTTGACGACGTGCTCAAGGACGCCCAGGCCAAGGGCTACGCCGAAGCCGACCCGACCGGCGACATCGAAGGCTACGATGCTGCCAACAAGGCCGCCATCATGGCCACCCTCGGCTTCCACACCTCCGTGACCATCGACGATGTGTCCGTTGAGGGCATCACCAAGATCACCGCCGACGACATCGCCGCAGCCACCGCCGAACACAAGGTCATCAAGCTGCTCGCCGTGGTCGAGAACGGCGAGGCCGGCGTCTCCGCCCGCGTCTACCCGGCCCTGATCGACGAGAACCACCCGCTGGCCTCCGTGCACGGCTCCTTCAACGCCGTGTTCGTCAAGGCCGAGGCCGCCGACGACCTCATGTTCTACGGCCGTGGCGCCGGCGGCGCTCCGACCGCCTCCGCCGTCGTGGGCGACGTGGTGACCGAAGCCCGCCACATTGCTGCTGGCTGCACCGGCCCGTCCATCCCGCTGTACAAGAATCTGCCGAAGGCTCCGATTACCGCCTCCAAGGCTGCATTCGCCGTGCGCTTCCTGATTCACGACAAGCCGGGCGTGCTGGCCGCCATCGCCGCTGAGTTCGCCAAGAACGGTGTCTCCATCAACGGTGTGAACCAGGACCTGAAGCCCACCATGACCGATCCCGGCTACGACGGCGAGATTCAGCAGTTGCGCGTCGTGACCCACCTGACCGACGAGGAAACCCTGCGCAACACCGTCAAGGCCGTGCAGGCGCTCGACTTCGTCACCGGCGACCCGTCCATCCTGCGCGTGCTGGACTGACAAGACCTAAGCTCCCTCTGATGAGGCGGTCGAACGGTGAAAGCTGAATACCCAAGCTCCCTCTGATGAGGGAGCTCCTTTTTAAGGAACAACCATGAATCCAATCTGCAATAGCGTTCACGTGCGCGTGCCCGCCACGTCCGCCAACCTCGGCTCCGGCTTCGATACCGTGGGTCTGGCGCTCGACTACCATGACGAGCTCACTTTCACGCTCAACGACGACCCGAACGACGGCATTGCCCACGTGATCATCCACGGCGAGGGTGCCGACGCCCTCCCATGCGACGAAACCCACCTCGTGGTCTCCACCTTCCGCCGTGCCTGTGCCACGTTCGGCCTCGGCCGACTCGGCTTCACGCTGGAAGCGACCAACAACATCCCTCAGGCTCGTGGCATGGGCTCTTCCGCCGAGGCCATTGTGGCCGGCATCGCCGCCGCCGCGGCCTTCGCCCAGACCGGTGACCTCAACCGTCCGGCCGTCTTCGATATGGCCGCCCAGATTGAAGGACACCCGGACAATGTGGCCCCGGCTGTGTTCGGTGGCCTGACCGTCTCTTGGGACTTCGAAACCGCAGAAGGCGTCGGCTCGGTCGCCGTTCCTGGTGGTGAACCGCTGCACGGCGGATTCCACGCCGTCAACTACCCGGTGGACCCGTCCATCACCGCCGCCGTGTTCGTGCCCGACTATGAGCTGTCCACTGAGAAGGCCCGTCAGGCGCTGCCTAGGGAACTGCCATACAAGGACGCCGTCTACAACGTGTCTCGCGTGGGGCTGCTGCCCGCTGCGATGAATCCCGTGGTGCTGGCTCAGGCCGCCCAGCAGGGCAAGTCCGGCGTCGCCGCTGCCCCGGCTCAGGATGCCGATACGTGCGCTTGCTCTGGCGGAACCCGTGAATCGGCGTTCGCCGACGAGCTTGCGGCCGCTCAGGCCCAGTCCAACGCGCTGCTGTTCACCGCCACGCAGGACAAACTGCACCAGCCGTATCGCGGTGCCCTGATGCCGCCGTCCACCGAGCTCATTGCGCTCTTCCGCTCCAAGGGCTATGCCGCCGCAGTCTCCGGTGCCGGCCCCTGCGTGCTCGTGCTGCACTACGGCAACGCCCGCGAAGACATCGACCAGATCGCATCGGAGCAGCTTGCTTCCGGCCACTGGCGTGTGCTTCACCTGCCCATCAACACCGCCGGCGTCGAAATCGAGCGTCGCTAAGTCGAGGAGAAGGCTCCCGCTGGCGGGAGCTGGCCGCCGCAGGCGGTCTGAGGGTGGTCCGCCATACCGGCAGAGACCACCCTCAGTCTCACTTCGTTCGACAGCTCCCGCCAGCGGGAGCATAAGGACTTAAGTCATGCCCATTCCACTAATTCTTGCTTCCAAGTCCAAGCCTCGCCGTGACGTGCTGTATTCGGCGGGTATCTGCCCCACAATTCGCGTCTCGCATGTGGATGAGCCTGCTGCGCTGGAAGCGGCCGCCCGTGAAGAAGGCGTCACCGTCGACGATTTGAGCATCAAGCAGCGCGTGATGATTCTGGCCGCGGCCAAGGCCGAGGCCGTTCATCGTGCGTATCGTGATGTGGCCGATACTGCCGCCGCTGCGACCGGTGACCGCGTGATCGCCTACCCGCTCAAGGCCAAGGAAATCAAGGATTCGGAACGCGAAGCTGCCATCGAAGACTTGCGTGAAGCCGCCGCTGGCAAGCCCATTGACTATTCCAAGGCGGAAATCGCCACCACGCGCGACTTCTCCGGCATCGATATGCCGACCGTCACCGAACCCATCGCCACCGCTATTGCCGGACAGCCGGGACTGACCGAGGCGACAGTCGGCCCGCTGATTCTCGGCTGTGATTCGATGTTCCTCTTGGGCGGCGAATGCTACGGCAAGCCGCACAGCGAAGCCGTGGCCCGCGAACGACTGAAGCGCATGAGCGGCGCGACCGGCGAACTGTGGACCGGCCACTGCCTGATCGATTTCGCGACCGGGCGTACCGTGCGCGGCGCAAGCCACGCCAAAGTCCATTTCGGCGAATTCACCGATGCCGACGTCGAACGGTACATTGCCACTGGCGAGCCGCTGGAAGTCGCCGGATCGTTCACGCTGGAAGGCTTCGGTGGTGCGTTCATCGACAGTATTGAGGGCGATCCGCACGGCATCATCGGCCTCAGCTTGCCGCTGGCCCGGCATCTGGCCGGCGAACTGGGCATCACGTGGACTGACCTGTGGAATGTCGGCCGTGGTGAACTGGAACCGGAAAGCAAGGCATCGGGCAACCAGCACGCTGGCATTCTGCCGCCGGTCGAAAACGTACACCAGCCCGGCGATGGCTGGGTGGACTGCGCCTGCGGCCGCAAGCATTGGGGCACCAACGGTGCTTCCGGTATTCTGCTGGCTCGTCGCGACCCGGTGAGTGGCAAGGTGACCCACGTGGTCATGCAACATCGCGCCGCGTGGAGCGCCGAAGGCGGCACGTGGGGTATTCCCGGCGGTGCCACCGCGGACGGCGAATCGCCCATCGAGGGCGCGCTGCGCGAAAGCTATGAGGAAGCCAACATCACTCCCGAAGACATCGAGGTAGTCGGCTCCTACCGCGAGGACCACGGCCCGTGGGCCTACACCACCGTGTTTGCCTTCGAAAAGCCCGGCCACACCGTCGAGCCCAAGGCAAACGACGACGAAAGCATGGAAATCTGCTGGGTCCCGATTGACGACGTGCCCAACCGCAAGCTCCTCACCGCTATGAAGACCGACTGGCCCCGCTTCGCCGCCCGCCTGGACGAGCTGGCTACCGCGCAATAATGCGCGTAGCGCCTGAATGCAATGCTCATAATGACCGGCACCGAATAGTGGTTGCCGGTCATTAATCATTTGCGTATCTCTAATCCTTGCGGATGAGGAGCGGGCCGGTAATCCAGAAAGGTTCATACCGCAGCCCGATGGTCGGCTGGGCGTTCGCTCCGTACGCTCGGGAGTATGAATACAGCAGCATCGCAATTGCAGCAGCCTCAGCCGGCGCCGGGACCGGCGGCTCAGCCTCAGCAGTCTCAGCAACCCCAACAGTTCCAGCAGCCGGCATCGCACACCCAGCAGTGGGCCCCGGTCATCGAGGCCCATGACCTGGTCATGGACTACACCGCCAGCATGGCCCGCGCACAGGCCGGGCACGGCGTCACCGGCGTGATACCAGCCGGCACGGGAGCCGGTTATGCGTCGGCGAATCCCGCTGCGGCCGGACCGGGTGCCATTCAGGCCGGCCAGCCATCCCAGCCAGCCCAGCCCGGCTTCGCCATGCCGACCATGCACACGCTCGCCCTGAACCACGTGAACTTCACGCTCCGGGAGGGCGAGACGGTAGCCGTGATGGGCCCGTCCGGCTCCGGCAAATCCACTTTGCTGCACGCGCTCGCCGGCATCATTAAGCCGACCGCCGGCACCGTCATCTTCCGTGGTGCCGACCTGAGCCGCATGAGCGACGCCGAGCGCACCAAACTGCGCCGCAACGACTTCGGCTTCGTCTTCCAGTCCGGCCAGCTGCTGCCCGAACTGCCGGCGGTCGAAAACATCGCCCTGCCGATGATGCTTGACGGCATGCCCTACCGCACCGCCACCGACACGGCGATCCTGTGGCTGGAACGCATGGGATTGCGCGCGCTCGCCACGCACCGGCCGGGGGAGATGAGCGGCGGACAGATGCAGCGCATCGCCATCGCCCGTGCACTCGCCGTCAAACCTGCCGTGGTCTTCGCCGACGAGCCGACCGGCGCGCTCGACCAAGCCACCGGCCGCGAGGTCATGGGCATTCTCATGGCCGCCGCGCGGGACAACGGTTCCGCCGTGGTCGTCGTCACCCACGACCCCAACGTCGCTTCGTTCTGCGGCCGTACCGTAATGATGCAGGACGGCCGTCTGCACCAGACAGACGCCAACCCCAACTCCGCCCCCGCTGGCGGGGGCTGTCAGCCGCAGGCTGACTGGGGGTGGCCCGAGGGCGCTGAACCACCCTCAGCCTCGCTACGCTCGGCAGCTCCAGCCGGCGGGAGCGAAACCACCGCAGGAGGCGCGCGATGAGCACGTTCGCCCTCTGGCGGCTGTTTCACCGCCCCGGCTTGCGCGGCAGCGCCGGCCACACCTCGATGCTGGCAATCATCGCCTTCGCCGCAGCCACCACCATCTTCCTCACCGTGCTCGGCGGCGTACACGGTTTCATCTGGCGGGCTTCGGCCGATCATACCGTCGCCTGCGCGTTCGACTTCGGTGCCTGCCGGCCCGATACGGTGGCCGCGTGGAAACGGCAGATCAGCGACCCGACGAGCCTGGCCCAATTCTCCACCGCCTATGTGGCGTTGGCGGTATTCGCCTGCATGCTGCTCGTCGTGCCGTTCGTGGCGCTCGCCGGTTCCGCCGCACGACTGGCCGCATCCCGCCGCGACGCCCGTCTCGCCGCCCTGCGTCTGGCCGGCGCGACCACCGGTCAGGTGGTGCGTCTCACCGCGCTTGACGCCGCCGGACAGGCGCTGATCGGCGCGCTTATCGGCATTGCCGGCTATTGCGCCCTGATGCCGGCAGTCATGCTGATTCCCTTCCAGGAGCAGCGGTTCACCTTCGAACAGCTATGGGTCGGCCCGCTGGCGCTGGTAATCACCTTGGCGGGCGTGGCCATCTTGGCGCTGATATCGTCGCTGGTCACCTTGCGCCGCGTGGCAATCACCCCATTGGGTGTCACCTCGCGCACCGCCACCGCATTGCCCTCAGGCACCCGTATGGTGCTGTTCGTGGTAGTCGTGGTGGTGGCCATGATCGTCTTCAAGAACCCGGCCATGCTGGCTCAGGCCGGCCAGGCGGTGATGTACGGCGTGATCATCGGTTTCATGCTGCTGTGCTTCGCGCTGGTGAATCTTATCGGCACGTGGGTGATCACCGCTCGCGCCAAGGCCAAGGCCAAGCGCCCCAAGGATGCGGCCACGATGATTGCCATGCGCCGTATTCTCGACAACCCTAAGCGCGCCTGGCGCAATGTGTCCGGCATTGCGTTGGCCGTGTTTATCGCCGGCATCACGTCGATCTGCGGATTCTTCGGATCGGCCGCCGTGGTCGATGACGCCAACGACCCGTTCACCGTGTTCATTCGCGACATCGGCACCGGCGGCATTCTGACGCTCGTGTTCGCCGCTGTGCTTGCCGCGGTCAGCTCCGGTGTGATGCAGGCCGGCAGCGTGTACGATCAGGCCGGCGAATATCGCATGCTGGTGTTGGAGGGCACTGATGTCAAGACCTTGAACCGTGCGCGATTCATCGAGGTACTCACCCCGCTCAACATCGTGGTGATCGTGGCCGGCGGCTGTTCCATGCTGCTTATGGCCCCTCTGTTCGCCGCTTCGATGACCGAACCGGCCACGCTGGCCAGCTTCTTCGGCGGGCTTGTGCTGTGCTATGCGCTGGTTTCCATCGGCGCGTTCGCGTCCAATCATGTGGCGGCCAGCTTGAATCTGACCGATTATCGGGCTGATGACTGAGCCGAGCTGCGCAGCGAATCGTTCTCAATAACAACTGTGCGTACTTTCGTATACGCAAATCGAACGTAGAAACGCTGAAATCACCGCAAATATGCGGATGGGCAAATGTTCGTTTGTGCGATATCTGTGCATTTGCGCGCACGGATACTATTGAGAACGCTTCTCTGCGCACCCATCACGACAGCAGCGCCGCGATGATCGCGATAAACACCGGGCTGGTCATGGTGCTCATCAGAATGCCGTCGCGCGCGAAGGTGAGACCCACGTTGTAGCGGGCCGCGTAGTTGTATACGTTCTGGCCGGTGGGCAGAGCGGCGAGTACCACGCAGGCGTACAGCTCGGAGCCGCGGAAGCCCATCACGAAGTAGGCGAGCAGGAACGCGATAATTGGCATGATGATGTTCTTGAGGACCGCGACCGTGAAGATGGCCGGGCGATCGCCCTTCTGCTGCAGCGGCTTGGTGCCGTGCAGGGACATGCCGAACGCCATCAGGATCATTGGCACAGCCGAATCGCCGATCATGTCGATCGGGTCGAAAATGAATTTCGGCACTGGGAACCAGCCGCTTTTAGCGGAAATCGCAGAGACCACAATGCCCAGCAGCGAGCCGATAAGCAGCGGCTGATGCAGTGGCTGCTTGGCGATTTCCTTGATGGAGACCTTGCCCTTGGTGGTCACGTCCAGCACTGTCAGGCCCACCGGTGTGAAGATGGCCTGCTGCATGACCAGAATCGGTGCCACAAGAGCCGGATTGCCCAGAATGTAGGTGGCGATTGGCAGGCCGATGTTATTGGAATTGAGGTACAGCGAATTCAGGGCACCGATGGTGGCGTCCGGGGCATTCAGGTGGAAGAGCATACGGTTGAGCACCAAAAACACCACGCCTACCAGCACGGCGGAGAAGAACGCCACGATAATCGAGGGGTGGAAGATGTCGAAAATCGGCTCCTTGGAGAGAATCGCGAACATCAGGCACGGGCTCGATACGAAGAAGGAGAACCGGTTGAGCACCATCTGAGCGGACGGCCCGCCGATTCGCATTCGTGCGGCAACATATCCCACCGCGATTACGATGCCGATAACGCAGAAGCCTTGCATGGCGCTGATTAGACCTGGCATAATCCTCCCTTTCGCCACCCCAGTGTGGCACATAAAAATGTATTCGGCCGCAAAATCTCATGTAGTGAGTGTGCTGGGCCCGCCGCCCACGCGGTACGCTGTTCACATGACGCTTGAATTGAACCGCACCGCATCCACTGCCGAGCAGCTGAACAGCCTGCTCACCCAGATCATGGAGAACTTCTCCGTGTCCGACCACGAGGGCCCCCTCACCGACGAGGTCGAGGCCTTCCTTAACGAGCAAGAGCACCTGACCGTCCGCCGTCACGGCGACACAGTGGTGGCCAGCACCGACTTCGGCAAGCCGAGCCGTGTGATCTTGGCCGGGCACCTCGATACTGTGCCGGTCATCGACAATTTCCCGCCAAAGTGGCTGGAGCCCGGCGATTCGCTGATTCGCGAAGAAATCGCTCACGCTCATCCCGAAGACCGCGTGCTGTGGGGCCGCGGTGCCACCGATATGAAGGCCTCCGACGCGGTGATGCTCTACCTCGCCGTCACGCTCGACGGCCGCACGCCGGAAACCACCCCGAAAGTCGACCTCACCTACGTCTTCTACGACCATGAGGAAGTCGTCGCCGAAAAGAACGGCCTTCGCAAAGTCGTCGAGGCCCATCCCGATTGGATCACCGGCGATTTCGCCATCATCGGCGAGCCCACCAACAGCGGCATCGAGGGCGGTTGCAACGGTACGATTCGCTTCGACGTCGTGACCCACGGCGTGGCAGCGCACTCCGCCCGCGCGTGGATGGGGGAGAACGCCATCCACAAGGCGGCCGACATCCTGAGCCGACTCAACGCTTACGAGCCGGCCACCGTGAACGTGGACGGGCTCGACTATCGCGAGGGCCTCAACGCCACGCTGATCTCCGGCGGCAAAGGCACGAACGTCATTCCGGATGAATGCCGCGTGCACGTCAACTACCGCTTCGCCCCGGACAAGTCGTTGGCCGAGGCCAAGGCTCTGATGATGGGCGCGGACGCCGGTGCCGAACTCGGCAATGGCGAGCATGTGGCTACCGGCGGCGTGTTCGAGGGCTACGGCATCGAAATGAAGGACGAAAGCCCCTCCGCGCGCCCGGGCCTGAACGCCCCGCTCGCCCAGGATCTGGTCCGACTGGTTAAGGAGCGCACTGGCCGCGACCCGCTGGCCAAGCTCGGCTGGACCGACGTGGCACGCTTCTCTCAGCTCGGTATCCCGGCCGTCAACCTCGGTGCCGGCGATCCGCTGCTGGCTCACAAGCACGACGAGCAGGTGCCTGAATCCGACCTGACCGCCATGGCCGCAATCCTTACCGACTGGCTGGTCTGACACCTCTCTAGCTCCCCTCCCTGAGGGGAGCTGTCACCGCGGGGGAGGGGAGCCGAGAGAACGTCAGCCTCGCCGGGCCACGCCCGCACAAAATATGTGGCATACTAAAGGATGGTGGTTCTGCATAACCATCAGCGTGCGAGATGGCGTCGATCCCCTTGCGGCTCTTGAGAATGAGACAACGCAAGCGCCGGTGTCCGCCACCCGCAGGACAGACTTGAGACGAAGTTGCCTTTACGCGGCGCGTTTTCGTGCGGCCACGGTGAGAGCGTGGTGTGAGACAAGCGTATAGGCCTGGAAATAGGCGTCGTGATGCAGCGCGCCGCGAGGAGCATTGTGCCCACTGACAACCGTGAAGGTTTCGTCAACGACGGAACCGATAATTCAACCGTATCCAATGCCGATTCGGCTGCAGCCGTGAACGCTGCGCCTGCCGCCGCCTCCCAGCCCGCCGAACCTGTTCGCCGTCGTCGTGGCGGCCGCCGCGTGGTCCGCGGCACCGGTGCTGCCGGCGCTTCTCTGGAACTGCAAGTGCAGGAACGCGCCCCGCTGTTCGAAGCCCCCGCGCTTCCCGATGCCGGCACTGCGGCCGATTCTAAGTCAGCCGATTCCAGCGATTCCGATGAATCCAGCGATTCCAAGGATTCCGCCGAACGTCCAACCCGCCGCCGTTCGCGCCGCGCCGCTTCCGCAGTGGCCGACTCGGATAGCGAGGATGATCGTCCTCGTCGTTCGCGCCGCACTGTCAGTGCCGATGATTTCGATGACGATGACGCCCCACGTTCCCGCCGCCGTTCGGTTGTGGACGATGACGATTACGACGAGGACCGCCCGGTTCGCCGCCGCTCTCGCTCCCGCCAGTCCGACGATGATGACTACGAGGACCGCCCGGTTCGCTCCCGCTCTCGCCGTGCGTCTATGGATATGGATGATGATGACGAGGACCGTCCGGTTCGCCGTCGTTCTCGCTGTGCAGTTGCGGATACGCACGAGGACACCCCGGATGAGCGCCTGTTCGACGCGGTCGAATCCCTGCCCTCTGGCCACGAGGCCGTGCGTCGCGGCAAGCCGATGACGTCCCTGCTCTTCCAGGAACCGGTACTGCCCGCCGCTGTGGATGCGCACGATACCGCTGACACTCGTGATGACGATGTTGACGACGACGAACGTCCGTCGCGTCGCTCCCGCCGCTCGCGCAGCCACGATGATGACGATGCCCAGCCGCGCAGCCGTCGCCGCGACGATCGCGGCCGCGCCTCCGCCGACCGTGACGCTTCCCGTGACGCCGCGTCCGGCGATACCAACGCCGATCACGACGATTTCGACGCCGACGACACCTCGGACTCCCGCCGTTCCCGTCGCTCCCGCCGCCTGAACGCCCAGGAGCGCCGTGCAGCCGCCGAAGTCGAGCAGATTGAGGAAGACCTCGAGCTGGACGATATCGCCTACTCGCCGATTGCCGAAGAGGAGGGCGACGAAGAATCCGACGCCACCCGCACCCGTTCGCGCCGTCGCCGCCGTCGCGGCTCACGCGGCGAAACCGGTGCCAACGGCGAGCACGATACCGCCGAGAACGATGCCGAAGATACGCGTTCCCGCCGTCGTGACGATCGCGATGATCATGACCGTGATCGCGATGAGGACGATGAGGAGCAGACCGTTACTCGCCGTCGCCGTCGCCGCCGTGGCGGCAAGAACGGCGAGGGCACCGACGACCAGAGTCAGAACAGCGAACAGCCGCTGGTCCGCCGCTCCCGCAAGCAGCAGTACATCGACGAGATCACTGATGTGGAGGGCTCCACTCGTCTCGAGGCCAAGAAGCAGCGCCGCCGTGACAACCGCCGTGAGCGCAGCCGCCAGAGCCAGCTCATGGAACAGGATTTCCTCGCACGCCGCGAGAACGTGGACCGCCTGATGGTGGTGCGTGAGAAGGAACATCACACCCAGATTTCCGTGGTGGAAGACAATGTTCTGGTCGAACATTACGTCTCCGACATTCAGGAAGTACAGACCGTCGGCAACATCTACCTTGGCCGCGTGCAGAACGTGCTGCCCAGCATGGAGGCCGCATTTGTGGACATCGGCCAGGCCCGCAACGGCGTGCTTTACGCCGGCGAGGTCAACTGGGATGCCGCTCGTCTCGAAGGCCAGCCGCGCCGCATCGAGCTGGCGTTCAAGTCCGGCGACCCGGTGCTCGTGCAGGTCACTAAGGACCCGATCGGCCACAAGGGTGCCCGCCTGACCTCTCAGGTCACGCTCGCCGGCCGCTTCCTGGTGCTCGTGCCATCCGGCGGCATGACCGGCGTGAGCCGCAAGCTTTCGGAGCGCGAACGCAGCCGTCTGAAGAACATCGTCTCCAAGATCGCCCCGAAAGACATGGGCGTGATCATCCGTACCGCAGCCGAGGGCGCATCCGAAGACGCCATCGTCAAGGATCTCGAATCACTGGTCCGCCAGTGGGAGCGCATCAACGCCAAGCGCGAGGAATTCTGGCACGGCAAGCGCCCGAAGCTCCTGCAGGGCGAGCCCGACGTGGCCATCCGCGTGGTGCGCGACATCTTCAACGACGACTTCAGCAAGCTCATCGTGGAAGGTGACAAGGTCTACGACCGTATCGAGGAATACCTTGACACCATGGCCCCCGACTTGAAGGACAAGCTGGAGAAGTGGGACCCGGCCGAGCATGAAGGCAAGGACGTGTTCGACAAGTGGTCCATCGACTCCCAGCTGCGTAAGGGCATGGAGCGTCAGGTCTACCTGCCGTCCGGCGGCTCGATTGTCATCGATCGCACCGAAGCCATGACCACCATTGACGTGAACACCGGCCGCTTTATCGGCAAGGGCAAGTCCTTGGAAGAAACGGTGACGCGTTGCAACCTGGAGGCGTCTGAAGAGATCGCCCGCCAGCTGCGCCTGCGCGATATCGGTGGCATGGTGATGATCGACTATGTGGATATGGTCATGCCCGCCAACCGCGATCTGGTGCTGCGCCGCTTGGTCGAATGCTTGGCACGCGACCGCACCAAGCATCAGGTGGCCGAAGTCACCTCGCTCGGTTTGGTGCAGATGACCCGCAAGCGCATCGGCCAGGGTCTGGTCGAGGCGTTCTCCGAGGAATGCCCGACCTGCAAGGGCCGTGGTTTCATCCTGCATGATCAGCCGACCGTTTCGGCCGACTACGACGATCCCTACGCGCTTCGCGGTGGCGACCCGTTCGTCAAAACCAACAAGCACGGTCGCGGCACCGCTCCCGCTCCCGAACCGGCTGGTTCCAGCGCCGACGTCAAAGCCAAACTGGCTCAGATTGCCGCCGCTGCCGTCGCTGCCAACAACACGGCGGAAGAGTAAGCGGAAGAGTAACAGGTGTGTCGTGCTTGACACGCGGGCAAAAATCATTTGATTTAGTCCGCATGGTGGTGTAGATTCGAAACTCGGTGTCTGACCGCAAGCTCGGTGCGTGTTAGGCAAGGTAGCTTTCCAAAACATAAAAGGAACGATAATGTACGCGATTGTGAAGGCCGGTGGCCATCAGGAAAAGGTCGAGGTTGGCGACGTCATCCTCGTGAACCGTCTCGACGCTAAGAAGGGCGATACCGTGGAATTCCCGGTCTCCCTCGTTGTCGATGGTGACAAGGTCACCCTTGCCGCCGCCGATCTGGCCAAGGTGTCCGTCAAGGCTGAGGTTGTGAACGACGAAGCCAAGGGCCCGAAGATTAGCATCCAGAAGTACAAGAACAAGACTGGTGTTGCTCGCCGTAAGGGTCATCGCCAGAAGCTGACTATCGTCAAGATCACGGCGATTGCCTGAGTTATAGAAAGGACCATGAATCATGGCACATAAGAAGGGTGCGTCCAGCTCTCGCAACGGTCGCGATTCTAACCCGCAATACCTCGGCGTGAAGAAGTTCGGCGGCGAAGCCGTCGTGGCCGGCAACATCATCGTTCGCCAGCGTGGCACCAACTTCCACCCGGGCCACAACGTCGGCATGGGCAAGGATCACACGCTGTTCGCCCTCACCGATGGCTCCGTGAAGTTCGGTGTGCGTCGCGACCGCAAGGTTGTCGACGTCATCGCCTGAGCGATATAGCGTCAAGCTTTTTTCAAGCCGCGCCCGTAAGGACGCGGCTTTTTTGTAAGGTAATCAATATGAGTGATTTTGTGGATCGAGTAACCGTCCATGTCAAGGGCGGCGATGGGGGCAACGGTTCGGCCGGCATCCGTCGTGAGAAATACAAGCCGTTGGCCGGCCCGAACGGTGGCAATGGCGGCGACGGTGGTTCCGTGGTGTTCGTGGCCGACCGTAACGCCACCAGCCTGCTCGACTATCGTTTCATGCCGCATCGTGTCGCCGGCAGCGGCACCATGGGTTTGGGCGACAATAAGGACGGCTCCAAGGGCGAGGACCTGATTCTGCCCGTGCCCTGCGGCACCGTCGTCTTTGAGGCGCGCGGCGAACAGGGCAAAGCCAAGCATCCCGGCGCGCAGCTCGCCGACCTGCGCCACGCCCTGCGGCACCGCCTTGGGCGACCGCTGCGTCGTCGCCCAAGGCGGTGCCGGCGGCCTCGGCAACATCGCCCTGGCCAACAAGACCCGCCGCGCCCCCGGCTTCGCCCTGCTCGGCGAACTCGGTGAAGAGCGCGACGTGATTTTGGAATTGAAGTCCATCGCCGACGTGGCGTTGGTCGGTTTCCCCTCGGCCGGAAAGTCGTCCCTGATTGCGGCGATGAGTTCCGCCAAGCCGAAGATCGCCGACTACCCGTTCACCACGCTGGTGCCGAATCTCGGCGTCGTTATCGCCGGCGACTCTCGATACACCATCGCCGACGTGCCGGGCCTGATTCCGGGCGCCTCCGAAGGCAAGGGCCTGGGAC
>ERZ894220.178-NODE-178-length-75627-cov-8.70355_pt1 | contig 75627 bp, 66 predicted proteins | sample MGYA00380292_ERZ894220 | MGnify/ENA primary metagenome ERZ894220 (study PRJEB32331, sample SAMN06328446) | human gut metagenome | biome: human gut microbiome; feature: stool | host: Homo sapiens | collected 2014-12-05 ... | reverse complement strand
AAAGAACTCCTTCGTACTGAAAACGTCCCATCTGCCTTACGGATATGATATCGTTGTCCTTTACATGATATCCATTACTGGTAATCAGCTTTCCGTTTACATATACACGCCCAGCCTCAATCAATGCAGTTAGTTTACTTCTGGACGAAGAAAAAGCCAGCGAAAGAAGGGAATCCAGGCGTACTGACGCAACAGTCCCCTTAATCTCTTCGTACTTTGGCTCCCATTTAAAATCTGCATTTTCTACTTCTACGGCACGGACAGTTGTATGACGCACCCTGGTCAGTTCTTTTGCAAGAAACTCCGTCAGTTCCTGATGTACAAAAACATAAGCTTCCTTATCGTGAATCAGAATATCTCCCGTCTTTGCCCGTGTGATCCCAAGGTTCAGAAGTGCACCCAGATAATCTCTGTGTGATAATTCCTCAGCAAATTTCGGCTGCAGCGGACTAATTTTCAGAATGCGGATCGGATATGTACTGTGGATACTATCCTCGTCCATATACATATAAAAAGCATCAGGTAGAAATGCTGCCATCTGACGCTCTGACGGATCATACCCGCCAAAGGTCCTGTATGGAACAGGGAACGAATCCTTCGGCGTAGTATGTAATATATTCAGTTCATTCAGGTTCAGGAAATCGGAATACATAATGATTCCTCTCTGATAAGCAATGTTAGACAGCTCAATCAGACGCTTGCGAAGTAAAGTCTCTTCTTTTTCCATACCCTGTCTTCTTTCTTCTAGTAACGGTTCTGGATCGGTACATCGAACGAAGTATTCAGAAGATCCTGCATATCGCCGGAAATATCAACATTTGCCGGTGTTACCAGGAAAATATAACTTGAAATCTTCTGAAGATTACCATCAATTGCAAAAGCAGATCCTGATGTGAAATCAATAATTCTCTGCGCAATCTCAAGATCCATACCTTCCAGATTCAAAATAACAGTTCTTCCTGCAAGAAGAGTCTCTGTGATCTCGCGTGTATCATCCATTGCGTTTGGTTTGATTACGCAAACTTCCATTGCAGGGGCATTTCTGCGTGTGGAAGGCTGGCGCATCGGGGTAACTTTATTTGAACGACCTGATTTTTTAAGCTGATAGTCTTCCTCTTCTTCTTCGTAAGCAGCCGGTTTGTCTTTCTTTCCAAAAATATTCTTTTTTGGCTTCTCATCCTCATATGACTCATCTTCAAAATCGTCATCATCATCGTAGAAATCATCATCATACTCATCATCATCGCCGTTTAATTTCATAACGTCTAAAAACTTATCTAATACTCCCATTTTTCTTATACACTCCTATCTGTAGTATCTAAATCTGATGAGCATAATTTCGCTCGCCAAAAATTGCTGTCCCTATTCGAACCATGGTGGCTCCCTCTTCTATAGCAACTTCAAAATCATTGGTCATCCCCATTGAAAGAATACTCATGTTAACATTATCAACTTTTTCCTTTGCAATGTCAACAGATAATTTTCGTAAGTTTGCAAAATGTATACGATTTTCTTCCGGGTTTTCTACAAACGGAGCAATTGTCATCAATCCTTGTACTTTTATATTCTGAAATCTGACAATTTCATGAATAAAATCCATAACTTCCTCTGGCATCAGGCCGAATTTTGTATCTTCTTTTGCCATGTTTACTTCGAGAAGCACATTTGCAACAATACCTTTTTTTGCTGCTTCTTTATCAATTGTTTCCGCAAGACGGATAGAATCAACGGAATGGATCAGCTCTGCCTTATCGATGATATATTTTACTTTGTTGCGCTGCAGATGACCAATCATCTGCCAGTGAATATCCTTCGGCATTACGTCATATTTTTCATCCAGTTCCTGTACTTTATTTTCACCAAAATAACGGCAGCCGTAAGCATACGCTTCTTCCAGCATTTCTACCGGTTTGGTCTTGCTGACAGCAATCAGTGTTACATCCTCCCGCTTCCTGCCGGAGCGCTCGCATGCAGCGCATACACGTGCTTCCACATCTTTTAAGTTTTCTGTGATCATTTCTTTCACTCCATTTCTTATTGACTTACTATCTGATTATCCCGAACAGAATCTCCGTTCAGGGCAATATGATCATAATTGGAAAGACTGTAGCTGTTTCCTTCTGCAATAATATAGTATTCATCACCCTCGCTCAGGATCTGAACCTGCCTGAATACAGCATAGCCTTTATTGACATTATAAACTCCTTTGATGCTTTCGGTTTTCACAAGATCCATCGTATCGGAAGATTCCGGCAGCAAAAGAGTATCTCCTTTTTTCAGATTCTCTGTATCCAGATATGCAATACCCGATTCCGTATCCTCGTTAATGATCGTCACCGGAATAAATTCCGTTGTCGTCTTTCCTTTTTTGGTCGTCTGCCTGTAGACACCTTCGTTCTGAGAAGCTCCGCCACTCGTAATATAATCTACCGGAACAGCATAACAGTCTTTCTCCGTTACCGAGGTTTTCGGAATCTTAAGCCCGGACTCGTCTTCCAGGATCAGTTCAATATTCACAAACCGTTCATCTGCATACCGGATCATGGAGTCCTTAAAAGTAATATTAGCGTAAACATCATTTTTCTTTTCCGTAAGCCGCATGGTTCCCCACTGGCTCTTATTATCCTTCAGGAATTTTACCTCAACAGAAAGGGAATCTTCCCCGTTCATTTTTTTCTGGAAGGTTTCTGCCAGATCAGAGGTCAGGCGTATCGTTACCGTCCACTCTTCATCTGTGACCAGACGGTATACCGGCTGCCCTGCATCAATCTTTTGGTTGCCCGAAAGCTCTGTGACACTATAATTTGCCTTATCAAACATCTCATCCGTGATATTATCTGTCGTCAGATTTTCATAGCCATCTACCGAAAGCTCAACGATTCCGTCATCCTGGCTTTGAAATGCATCTACATTTCCGGACTGCAGAATAGAATTCAGCTGTGCAACCCTGCTCTGTGTTGTATTGTTCTGTAAGATCGCTGTTACTTCACTTTTCAGATTTGATGCCGTCTTAAACTCCTCCGGCGAATAGGATTCATTAAATCCCTGTGCCTTCAGCAGAATACTGTTCCATTCATCTGCATTCAAGGAAACTTCTTCATTGCTGTCCTGATCCGTCTGTGTCTCGAGCTTGGAAGACGTAATTGTGTAAATATTGGTTCCAAGTGCAACCTTTTGTGCATCGTCTACAAAATAATTGACATATCCGCTTTTTTCAGCATTTACCACCGTTTCTTTTCTGAGAATCATTCCGGTAAGATTTCTGTCTTTTAAGATGCTTCCTTCCCGTACCTCATATACACTCACTCTGTCTTTTGTAAAATAGATCAGAACGGTAAAAACAAGATATACAAAAATAATTCCAAACAGAATCGTACCAATATTTAAATGTCCTTTTCGTTTATACTTCTGGAGGCTGACAACCTCCGTATTCTTCTTTTTCCCAGCCAAAAATCAAGCCTCCAAATCTATTCGGATTTTAACAGGCGCAGTGCCGCACCATTCAGATAATCACAGCACCTGCCCTGATACCTGCCTTCCTCTTCCATCTTCTGCAGCAGTTCATCCCTCAGCCTCCACCAGCTGCATCCCCAGTTACAGAACACCGCATCTTTCTCAGGAATTCTTGAAAACATTCGTTCTACTGCCACGGTTTCCGGAATCTGTTCAAGAAACGTAATCACTCTTTCAAAGTATTCTTCCTTTGAACATACCGTTATTTTACCATTTTCATACCAATCACACAACCGTGTATTTCTGGCAATATAAAGCGAGTGCAGTTTCACAATATCCACGCCGAGCGCAGTAAGGATTCTTGCAGTCTCTTTTGCATCCGCTGCCGTATCTCCCGGAAGATTAAGAATCACATGGGTACAGATTGAAATAGCGGTATAGCTTTTGATCCGCAGTACTGCATCAATAAATTCAGCGAGACCATGTCCCCTGTCGATCATCTGCAGTGTATGATAATTTGCCGTCTGTAGTCCAAGTTCTACATTCATCTGAATTCCGGTCATCGCGCGGATATCTCTCATAATATCAAGATACTCAGCCGAAACACAATCCGGTCTTGTAGAAACAGATATCTCCACGACACCCGGAATTCTGGTAGCCTCCATCAGATAACTGCGAAATCTGTCCGGAGGAAGAAAAGTATTGGTATAATTCTGAAAATATGCAATATATTTGTTGGCATGGTATTTTCTCGTGATCATCTGTCTGGTCCGTGTCAGCTGTTCTGTGACAGGAACCACAGCCGCCATTGCCTCAAATCCGGTTCCTGCACCGGCACAGAATGCACATCCATCTCCGTCAAGACGGTTCGGACATGTGACCGGAAGATTCACCGAAAGCTTGTATACTTTTTCACCATATTTGTTTTTCAGGTAATCCGAATATTTATAATATAACATATTTTTCCTCTCATTTATGAATAATCACATAATTTTAACACATACTAACCGCATAGAATCGTATAAGGAGGATGTTTTACATGAAATGGTTTGATAATACAGCACTCACAGTCGTGATCATCGGTGCTGTGAACTGGCTTCTGATCGGTATATTCCGTCTGGACCTTATTGCCTGGCTTTTTGGAAATATGTCATGGCTCTCACGTATCGTCTACACGATCGTCGGACTGTGCGGTCTCTACCTGATCAGTCTTTTTGGCAGGATCGGATCCATGTCTGAATCTTAATATGCCCAGGTAATGTACCCGATATCATCCCGGTGTATTTTTTACATGCCTGAAAAAAGAAAGGGGCTCCCCAGACAAGAGATGCCCCTTTTTGTGTATACGATAAGATCCACACACCACATTTACTGCTGACCAGACGGGATTGCCTCGATCAGTGATGTCATATCCTCATACAGAACCGGTTTTTCTGAGGCTCCCATTACAATCGATATGTATGGATTGTCACTGGAATCTTTTTCCATCAGAATCAGACAATATCCTGCTTCATCCGTCGTCCCGGTCTTCCCTCCTACAATCGTAACATTCTCCGGCACATCCACCTCTCCCTGTGCATAGAGATTGGTCGGTGTAAACATCGCCTCCTGGCTGTTACCGTCCACATCTGTATAATGTGCGGTATATGCTTCACTCTGTATAATATTTACAAAATCTTCATGCTTTATGCACTCATTAAATATCAGATAAAGGTCATACGCTGTTGTATAATGATTGTCATCATGCAGTCCGTGCGGATTCATAAAATGAGTCCCGTTCGCCATCAATTCCTGGGCTCTGCGGTTCATCATATTAACAAACGCATCTTCTGATCCACCTACATATTCCGCGATCGCAGTTGCTGCATCATTTCCAGAATACAAAAGAAGCGCTCCCAAAAGATCCCTGAGCGTCCAGACTTCTCCTTTCACAAGTCCGCACACCTGTGCATCCGCCGAAAAGCTGGATGCATCTGCGTTTCCACTAATCGTCACCTGGGCATCCAGATCTGCATTCTCTATAGCGAGAAGTGCCGTCATGATCTTGGTTGTACTGGCAGGATACAGTCGTTCATGCGCTTTATAAGAATATAATACACGTTCTCCTGTAAGATCAAATAATGCGGCACTGTGCAATTCTGTATCTTCTGTATAACCCTCTAACGCCACATCATTCTGTGCTACACACAGATCCTCTGCATAAAGCTTTCCCTGATATAAATTCTGATTATAATTTTTAAGTTCATATGCTGTCACAGGCGTTGCTCCTTTACCTCCGATGCAACCACCTGTAAACAGACTTACCGATACCACACATACCAGTGCGGCACTTTTTGCTCTACTTATACATCTCACGCCAATCCAAGTCTCCTCTGTCTAATGCAAGTATAATGATTTCTGCCGTTGCAAGATTGGTAGCCATCGGGATGTTGTGCATGTCACAAAGACGAATGACATCATTTACATCCGGTTCATGTGGCTTTGGATTCTGTGGATCCCGAAGAAAGATCAGAGCATCAATTCCATTCTGTGCAATCTGCGCACCGAGCTGTTGTTTGCCGCCCAGCGGTCCCGCAAGATATTTGTGAATAGAAAGATTAGTAACTTCTTCGATCAGCCGGCCGGTTGTACCGGTCGCATACAACTCATGCTTGCTCAAAATCCCACGATATGCAATACAGAAATTCTGCATCAGTGTTTTCTTAGAGTCATGCGCAATAAGTCCGATATTCATTTTCTCAGCTCCTTTTACTGATATTTTTTAGGCTGAAGCCCTATATTTAATACAATGCCAATTCCCATATATAAGCTGATAAGCGAAGTCAGTCCATAACTAACAAACGGAAGGGGAATTCCTGTATTTGGTAAGATCCCTGTTGCCACGCCGATATTGATAAACGACTGAAATCCTATCTGCGCGGCTACACCGCAGCAAATAATCCGCCCCGCCAGATCTTGTGCCCTGAGTCCTATCAATATACATTGTACTACAATCAATAATAACAGACCAATCACGATACAGCAACCCACAAAACCTAATTCTTCACCTACAATTGCAAAAATAAAGTCTGTCTGTGGCTCAGAAATAAAATTTCCGTTCTTCACGGATGTGGTCGTATTATTATTCAGTCCTTTACCGGTAAGCTGTCCGGACCCAATCGCCATAATCGCATTATTCTGCTGGTAAGCTTCATCACTTGCATATTTCTGCGGTTCCAGCCATGCCAGAATACGCTTTTGCTGATAATCATGCAGAAATGGCTGATTTGGCTGTACAACAATACTGATAAAAATAATCGTAACCGGAACCAGAATCGCAATCAGGGTTCCGATAAATCGATAACTCAGTCCCGCCAGATACATCATAGCACAAAAGACAAGCGCTATGGATAAGGTTGTTGAAAGGTCCGGCTGAAGAACGATCAGGATCAGTGTTGGTGCGATCAATCCTACTGCTTTCAGGATGGTTGCTGCACTGTTCAGATCATCCTCATGATTCATCAGAAATTTTGCAAAGAATAAGACAACCAGTATTTTGCTGAGCTCTGATGGCTGAAAATTCGTCACTCCGATATCAATCCACCGCTGTGCACCGTTTACATTGGTTCCAAACAGCTTTACACATACCAGTGCAATGATATTGATCCCGTATAAAATCCAGTAAAAATTCAGAAGCCATACATAGTCTATCATTGAAAGAATGATCATCAGGATCACTCCGGCGACAAGTCCTATGATCTGTCTTCCCTGTACTGCCTGCTTTGCACTTCCGATTACCATAACTCCGATAATCGATATAGCAAGAACAGAAATGATCAGACCGAATTTCACATCTTTTAAATGATAAGGTTTTGTCTTTTTTGGTAATCTCACGATTTTTCTCCTGTCAAGTTGATTCTAATCTGTGAACGTGTTATTTCCACTTTAAAATTATCTTCGGTTATCTTCATGTATTTTCCGATTGTGTGGTATAATTCTCCGCACAAAAGATCATAAGTATCCGGCTGACACTGCACCCGGTCCGAAACAAGAAGGCTTTTCAGACGTTCTTTTGCAATACGGACAGATGAATGGTGCATACCTCTTTCAAATACATGCATGATACATCCTCCTAATTTCTTTTAAACATATGGGAAAGCTTGTGGAACAGACCTTCCTGTTTATCAAGATCGAGAAACGGTACTTCTTCACCGGTTATACGCCGGCAGATATTGGTATATGCTTTTCCTGCCAGCGAATCCATATCTACAACCGTCTCTCCCTGGTTCGTTCCGATCACGACCTGTTCATCATCCGGAATTGCTCCGATCAGGTCGATGGGAAGAATCTCTGTCACATCTTCTACTGACATCATCTCTCCTCTTTTCACCATATCCATCCGGATACGGTTAATAATCAGATTCAGTTTTTTCATGTGATTCTGTTCCAGCAGCCCAATGATACGGTCAGCATCACGAATGGAGGATACTTCCGGCGTCGTCACAACAAATGCCCTGTCAGCTCCGGCAATCGCATTCTGGAATCCCTGCTCAATCCCTGCCGGACAATCCAGTAAAACGTAATCAAATTCATCTCGAAGCTCATTAGTAAGCTTGATCATCTGCTCCGGTGTGATCGCTGACTTATCTTTTGTCTGTGCCGATGGCAGCAGATACAGATTTTCATGACGCTTATCACTGATCATCGCCTGCTTCAAACGGCAGCCACCTTCGATCACATCGACCAGATTATATACGATCCGGTTTTCAAGTCCCATGACAACATCCAGATTCCGAAGGCCCAGATCCGTATCGATCACCAGTACCTTTTTCCCGAGCTTTGAAAGTCCGGCACCTATATTTGCTGTCGTTGTTGTTTTTCCGACACCGCCTTTTCCCGATGTCACTACAATAATTTCACCCATTTTTCAGATCCTCCTACCACTCTAAATTCTCCAGTGGATCGATATAAATGCGCTTGCCGTCAAGACGGGCGATACTTGGTCTTACGGTTTCGTCCTGAAGATATGTATGTGTTGATACAATATCTGCAATCTTCATCACATGCGGTCTCATCGACAACGCCGTAATAAACGCATCACGATCTCCTGTTGCCCCGGCATGTACCGTTCCCCTTACCGCACCCAGCACAACAATATTGCCCTTGGATACTACGGTTGCACCAAACTCTACATCGCCAAGTATAATAATACTCTGCTCTGTCTCCAGTACCTGCCTTTGTCTGAGCGTACCTTTGTAGAACTGACCTTCTTTTCTGGATAAACTGTTAAGAGAGTCTTCTACTACTTTTTTGTATAATCTTTCTGTATTTTCATTAGTATCAAAAATACAGACAATATGGATATGAGCGACATCAGTGATCAGACCGATGACCTCTTCTTCCTGTGGTTTTGTAAGAATCCGCCCTTCAAACGTTACCGCCATGGTCGCATCTTTGAAAAAGCGGGCAGATTCGGTAAATTTTTCTCTCAATTCCTTCAGAATCTCTGTATACTCTGCATCAGGATCCATATGAACAATCAGACCGTATTTATTACTTTTAATGATGACTTTCTGTTTCATACCTGTGATCCCCCTCAATTAGTCTCCATGTGTCGATGATGAACCTGCTGCTGATGCATGCCCTGTGATCAGCTCATCACGGCTTGTCTCTCCATAATAATAGCGCATCAGGTCTCTTCCAATCTCTGACGGATATAAAGATTCATAACCATTTTTGATACGGATCGCAAATGCGACTTCCGGATCGTCACTTGGCGCATATCCAACAAACAGACCGTGATCCGGATGTGTAGTACTCTGCTGTGCCGTACCGGTTTTACCTGACATGGTAATATCTCCCAGTGAGGAATAGGTACTGTTGCTGGTTACAACTGCCCGCATTCCCGACTGAACAGCATCCCATGTATTTCCGGAAACACCCTCTATCTGGTTCAGCACATCCGGTTCGTAAGTTTTTGTTACCTTACCATCCTTATTTTCCACATGATCCAGAAGGGAAAGATTATAAACAGTTCCTCTGTTTGCAATTGCTGTAACATATCTTGCAAGCTGGGTTGTCGTATAGTTATTGGTACCCTGACCGATTGCAGAACGTACAGAGTCCTGATCAGATACCTGAGGTGACGATTCCGGAATTTCGATTCCCGTTGTCTGGTTCAGTCCAAACATAGTCGCATACTTCAGAAGCGTCTCACATCCCTGGTCAGAAGAATATCCCGACTCGCTGCTCTTTGCATTACTGAGCATCTGGTTTGCAAGTCCCAGACGGTATCCAACTTCATAGAAGAACATATTGCAGGAATGCTGGATCGCACTCGTCACATTCAGACTTCCATGTGACCCAGGATAAATCCAGCATCGTGGACTCGGTGAAATTTTCTCATAGAGTCCGCCACAGCTGATATACGTACTGGTATCAATGACGCCTTCTGTCAGTCCGGCAACAGCAACCAGTGGTTTGTAAGTAGATCCCGGTGCCGTCTTCTCCTGCGTCGCATTGTTATATAACGGTGCCGACTGATCATTTAAAAGCTTTGTATAATAGCCTGAATCCATGGTATTTGCAAGTCGGTTATTATCATATCCCGGATAGGATACACAGGCAAGAAGCTGTCCGGTCTTCGTGTCAGTTACTACAACTGATCCGGTAGATGGTTCCAGCCCAAGCTGTCCCGGTGTGATTTCCAGATCTTCAATCTTGGAATACATGAAATCATAGGCAGTCATTGTACCATCCGCAAGCTTATTATAAACATCTTCATCATAATCCAGAATTCCCTGCTCATAAAGCATCATACCGATCTGGCTTCCTGTGATTTCTTCATTGCGTATCATATATTTGTAGATCAGTTTGTCAAATCCAGAATCCTTTGGAAGATTTGCACTGATATACGCCAGAATCCCCTGATACACTTCGTTCTGATCCGAATACTCACTGTCACTGTTCATATAATCAGTCAGTTTTGATGTATCGATCCAGTTCTTGGAGATCGCATAATTCAGGTAAGTATAGAGGCTGATGCTCTCATCATTTTCCCATGCAATATAGGTAGAATCACTGGTATCAATCGAATCCTTCTGGATGATTGCTGCATTCTGGGTAAGTACAGTACTGATAATATAACTGAGATATGCCTGCATATCCTCATCACAGTCTTTGTATGCCGGCGCACCCGAATCACTCAGTTGTGCCATCACATCTGCAAGCACTGCCTCCTTTTTGGAAGAAAATGACGCATACACACTTTTCTCAGTCTCCCCGGCATCCGCAGCCTCAAAATGTCCCACATTCAGGATCTCATTGGAAATAAACGCATTGTAAACATCACCAATCGGTATCTTCACATCACTTCCCTCTTCTGCCTGTGTACGGTCATAGGTCAGAGACGTAGTCAGATTGGAAAGGATGATTCCGGCAAGCTTTTCTTCCAGGAGATCATAAGCTGCCTTTTGCAGATTGGCATCAATAGAAAGATAGACATCATTTCCTGCCTTTGCCTTTTTCCCCTGCTTGGACTCAATAACCTTTCCCACACTGTTAACATAAAGTTTGATTTCACCTTTTTCACCCTGAAGTGTTTTATCCAGGGTCTGCTCCAGCCCTGCTTTTCCAACCACATCAGTAAGAGAATACGAGTCCTGCTCCTTTTCATCCAGCGCATCATATTCATCCTGTGAAATCACGCCCGTATAACCAAGAATAGACGCAAAATATTTGCTGTCCGGATAATAACGGATTGAATCCTCTTCAATGTTAACTCCCTGAAGCGTATCCAGGTTCTCCATGATAGCAGCCGTTGTACTTTCACTGACATCACTTGCAACCGTTGTAGCCACATACTTCTGATAGCGATTCAGTCCCATGGAATACCGGATTGTTACCAGCTTCAGGATTTCTTCTTTGGACATTTTTTGTTCGTCCAGCCCATAGCCGTAGGTCTCATCTGTACAGAGATAATGCATCAGATCTGCCGCACTGTATGCCTTCTGCTTGTCACTGAGCTTATCAATGGTTGCTTTTCCAAACACATCCGCAAGGAATCGCAGACGCTGCACCTCGCTTGTCATGGAATAAGCATATTCTCCGTTATCATTGAGAATAATTTTGAAATCATTGACAATAGAATCTCCATTCGATTCAACAATACTGATCACTTTTTCAATTGTTGCATTGATGATTTTATTTTTCTCTTTGACCGTATCATAGTCACCGTTATCTTCAATCGTGACGGAATATGCGAGCTTGTTATCTGCCAGAACCACTCCGTTCCGGTCCAGGATGCGGCCTCTGGTTCCCTGTACCTCTTTTGTTTTCTGGATCTGAAGCTTATAGTCATCCAGATATGCCTGTCCATTTACGATCTGTAAAACAAACACACGCTGTATCAAGATTGCAGAAAGCACAATAAACACAAGCATCAGCACAAACACTCTAGATTTTACCAAGTCGATAAACCATCTTTTCAGACGATCCAATAAATCAAACAAATCTGCTAGCACTCCTTTTTTCTTCTTCTTCAAGTCTTCGGTTAATATGCAGAATGATCTGATACAGAACAAGTGTAACCAGAATCGTATAAACCAGTTCCGGCATGATCACATGTCTCAGATAATTCAAAAAATGGAAATCACTTTTCAACATGAATAAAAGTACATAAATCACCATACCATATAAAAACTCACTGCCGGCAATAAGCGCCAACGGGAGCTTGATGTCTTCATCATAAAATACTCTCTGGAAAAATCCGTTGCCATATCCGATCAGCATATAGATCAGCGCATAAAACCCAAGCAGATCTCCACCTAGTATATCTTTTAAAAGTCCACAGAAAAAGCCGATGATCATTCCCTCTTTTTGTCCCCTCATAAATCCAAATGAAGACGTCACGATTATCAGGAGATTCGGAATAATTGAGGCAAACGTCAGTTTTTGAAACACCGTTGTCTCCAGAAGAAAACAGACAATGATCAACACCGCACAGATCAGGATCCTTTTAATCTTTTTCATGTCTATTCGCCTCCGTTATCGCTTCCACTTTCACCTTTTCCATCGATCAGATCCTGCTTTGTTGTTGTAATAACAAGAACTTCCTGTAATTCCTTAAAATCCGTTGCCGGAATGATATATCCGGATCTTGTCAGGTTATTGGAATCTACATTCACCTCTGAAATATATCCAACCAGAAGTCCCTGCAGATATTTGCTGCTGATATTCGATGTTACAACCTGTTCTCCAACCGCCACTTCATTTTCATTATTGGCAAGCTGTTCAAATTTTAAAAGTCCGTCCTGCACCGTCTGCAGATCTCCGCTTACAATACATTTGTCAAAGGTTGTCAGGATCATGGCACTTACATTTTTATCATCGATAATCGAACTTACTGTTGCCCAGTTCGGTCCGACTTCTGTGACAATTCCGACCAGTCCGGTTCCAGATAAGACATTCATATCTTCCCTGATTCCATCATTGCTTCCCTTATCGATCGTAAATTTCGAAAACCAGTTGCTATTCTCACTGGCGATTACATTCGCAGCAACTTTCGGATAATCCGCTGTATTCTGATCCATCTTATATAATTCTTTATATCTTTCCAGCGTTGCTGAATTCTGCTGCAACCGGTTATTCTCAGTCGTCATCTCCTCCAGGCGGGATTTCAGTTCTTTGTTTTCTTTTTTTACTTCCTGAAGTGTTGCAAAATTCTCAGAAACATCGCCGATCCACATCCCGACACGGTTGATTCCTTTCTGCATCGGCACGATCGTGTAACCTGCTGCCCAGGAAAGCGGTCCTTTCCCGGACTCTGCAAATCCGGAAAGTCCCATCAGTACAATACATATGATAACAAGGATCAGCAACCAGTATTTATTTGATGTCGAAAATTGATTCTTTCTTTTCATCTATCTTATCCACCTATAATTTTCATCCAACATTGAGTACGAAAGTTTTTTAAGTTCTTTTGAATTGATCATTCGTCGCAGTCCTTCTACTGCACACAGATCCGGCTTAGCAGCCACATGCACCGGATATCCTGTCACAGCTTCTATGTACCGGTCAAGCCCCGGTAACCGGGAAACGCCACCCGTCAGACAGATTCCATTCTTTCTGATTGAACGGGCTACCTCCGGTGGGGTACGTTCAATCAACTGCCCAATCTGCGAAGTGCAGGCTTCCAGAGATTCTTTCATCGCAGCCCGTACCGCACTGCTTGGAATTTCCTGGTATCTTGGTACACCAACAACCAGATTACGTCCGGCAATCACCATGGAAGCTTTTCCGTTTCCGCCAAGCACTCCAAAACGTTTCCGGAGAGCCTCGGCTGTCTGTCTTCCGATCAGAAAATCATAATTCCGGCGGACCATATTCTGAACTGCCACATCAAATGTCATACCGCCGATCTTAAGCATTTTATTAAGTACCATGCCACCTGAACCTACTACAGATAATTCGGTTGTAGCCGCACCAAAATCAGCGATCAGCATCCCTTTCGTCTTCCTGACATCAACTCCCATTCCGATACACTGCGCAACTCCGCGTTCTACAATACTCACTTCTTTTGCTTTCGCCGTTGAATGAACAACCAGATCAAAAAACGCCCTTTTTTCAACTTCTGTGACATCCGTAGGTACTGCGATCAGATATTCTGATCCTCTTGCAAAACGGCGCTCTTTCTTCAGCAGATTCTGAAGAAGATACTGCATATCCGTAAATCTGCTGATTACACCTTCTTTCATCGGAAACACCACTTCAATATTTCCCGGTGTTCTCTCGAACATCGCATATGCTTCATCGCCGACAGCCAAGATCTCTTTTCCGTCCACAATAGCAATTACATTCTTCTCTTTCCACGTACTGTCCTGCTTTTTATCATACACCTTGATCTCATAAGTCCCGAGATCAAGACCGTAAATATTTCGCGCCATAATCTAAAGTTCCTTTCCATACTACTTTTCCTTAAGCAGCTTCTGCTCTGCGAGTGATACATAGCAGTTATCACCAATAATGATATGATCCAGAAGTTCAATTCCAAGAAGACTTCCGCCCTCCCGGATGCGCTGCGTCACAAGAATGTCTTCCCTGCTCGGCATCGGATCACCACTTGGATGATTGTGCAACAGTATAATATAGACTGCGTTCTTTTGCAATGCCTCTATAAAGAGTTCTCTCGGAGAAATTACGGACATATTCACTGTCCCTCTCGAAATTTCACTTTCTCCGATCAGCCTGGAACGCGTATTCAGCATCAGCAGTTTCAAATGCTCCTGCCTGTAATAGCGCATATCTTCCATATAATATGCTGCAATTGTATCCGGTCTTGAAAAATCCAGATCTTCTCTGGCCGAAAGCTGGGACATTCTCTTGGAAAGCTCACAAAGGCATAAAATCTGAATAGCCTTTACTCTTCCGATTCCACTGATTTTCAGCAGTTCTTCTTTTGTCCAGCTTTGAAGATGGGCTTTGGTTTGTGGCTGTGTACCTTCTCCAGGATAAAAAAGCTTCCTGGCAAGATCCAGTGCACTCTCTCCCTTTGTTCCAGTCCTTAACAGAACAGCGAGCAATTCAATATCTGTTAAACTGCCCGCCCCAAAACGTTCACATTTTTCATATGGCCGCTCTTCTGATAACATTTCTCGAATGGTATTTTTTTGATTCATCCTTTTGCAGGATTTGTTGATTCACACCAGACTCTCCACCCTTGTATATGGGATGCTTTATACATCCTATAAGAAACGATAAATGAATATGGAGATAATCACTCCAATAATGCTTGCGATCGTGATCTTAATCGTAAGACCAAACGTAATAACGACAAGTCCGAGGTTCAAAACAATCGGTGTCTCTACCCCGAAAGTCTGTCCATAAGAAAGCCAGCTAAGTGCTGGAACCCCTTCTGCAAGCACACCGATAAAGCCACCCAGAACAATCCCTGCCAGAATCAGCAAAAATAAAGCCCAGGCATTCTTACTTCCGGCTCCTCTCATCTGTACTCCTCCTCTTTTGAATCACAAACTGGTATCATTTTAGCATATTTTAAAAAACGTGTATAGACTTTTTAAATATTATTTTTTTCTTAACACAGCTGTTTTCTATAAAAACGGTGCATGTTTTTGTCGAATTTTTTCTGCGATTTTAATACCGTCTGCTGCCGCCGATGTAATCCCGCCGGCATATCCTGCGCCCTCTCCGCAAGGATAAAGTCCTCCAATCACGCTTTCCAGCGAATGATTATCTCTTACGATCCGTACCGGCGAAGAGGTTCTGCTCTCCACTCCGGAAAGAATGGAAAGAGGATGCGAAAATCCTCGAATTTTCTTGTTAAAATCTTCTATCCCGTCCACCAGCGCGCTACCGATCTTTGCCGGAAAAATCCCCGCCAGGTCTGTCTCTTCATACGCACCCTTCATACATGGCTCATGCCCCTGATACCAGACCTCTGCATCAGTCTTTTCCTTTTCTTTTCCGGTCACACTCCGGTAAAAATCCCCGTATCTCTGTACCGGGATTTTTCCTTTTCCTGCTTCGTAAGCTGCCTTTTCCAGTTCTCTCTGGAATGCAATTCCGGCAAGGGGATGGTCGCTTTCAAAATCCTCCGGTGTAACCGTCACAACGATTGCACTGTTGGCATTGCGGCTGTCACGGGCATGATAGCTCATTCCGTTGACCGCAAGATATCCCTCCTCCGAAGACGCATTAACCACATAGCCTCCCGGACACATACAGAACGAGTATACACCCCTTCCATCCGGCAGTTTTGCAGTCAGCTTATAGGCTGCCGCCGGAAGAGATGCATTTGCATCCCCATACTGGGAATGATTGATCAGCTCCTGCGGGTGTTCTGCGCGAACACCAACTGCAAAGGATTTTGCCTCCATCGGAACCTTTTTCCCGAAGAGCATCGCAAAGGTCTCCCGCGCACTGTGTCCCGGTGCCAGAACCAGCGTCTCCGTCTGTATTTCTTCTTTTTCTTTTTTCAGAAGATCTTCATATATGATCCCTCTGATCCGCCTTGTATCTTCTGTAAAAAGAATCTCTGTCATCTGTGTATGAAAATGGATTTCACCACCCCACACAAGGATTCTCTCACGCATATTTCTGATCACAGTCTGTAGAATATCCGTTCCGATGTGTGGTTTATTCACATAAAGAATGTCTTTTGGGGCTCCGTTTTCCACGAAAATCTCCAGCACCTTACGATTGCGCCCCACCGGATCCTTGATCAGTGTATTTAGTTTTCCGTCTGAAAACGTCCCTGCTCCGCCTTCTCCAAACTGCACATTAGAATCCGGTTTCAGTACCCCCGTCTTCCAGAACTCCTCAACATCTTTCTGTCGTTCTTCCACCGGTGCTCCCTGTTCCAGAAGAAACGGCCGATATCCATATTCTGCAAGAAAATATGCACAGAAAAGTCCGGCAGGGCCGCATCCGACAACCACCGGACGTGACTTCAATTTTTCGTTGCCTCCTGCCGGAAAAATATATGGCATTGCTTCATGGAGTTGCACATTGCCCACACGCTTTTTTCGGGTAAGCATCTTCAAGAGCTGCTTTTCATTGTCCGCTTTTACATCCACAGTATAGACATAGAACAGCTCCGGCTTCTTTCTGGCATCCAGAGACTGCTTGATAATCTCATAGCTCTGAACCTCTTCTGTCCTGCACATCAGTGTGTGCACAATCTTTTTCTTCAAATCCTCTTCCGTATGCGTAACCGGAAGCTTCAGCTGACTGATTCTAAGCATTTGCCGCTCCTTTCCCTGCCAGATAACCACTGGTCCATGCCCACTGCAGATTGTAACCTCCGCAGATTCCATCTACATCTAGAATTTCTCCCGCAAAATAAAGTCCTTTTACAAGCTCCGACTCCATCGTGTCCGGATCAATTTCTCTTGTATCTACACCGCCTGCACAGATCTGCGCCTGTTCAAACGGATTTGTCTTATCAATATAAGTCCGGAAATGCTTACAGATCCGGCAAAGTCTTTCCAGATTCTCTTCACTAAGGTCATGCACCGGCATTGTTCCCGAAATTCCAATTCTCTTCAGAAGTGCACCGGCAAGCTTTTTGTGGAACAACCCATTAAAATACTGTTCCATCACAAGACCATCCAGCCTTATCCTTCGTTCCTTTAACATCTGCAAAAATTCTATATCTCCAAAATCCGGCATAAAATCCAGCTCTGCAAAAACTTCTTTCTTTTCATACAGACCTCTCGCCGCATAACGGCTGATCTGAAAGACCGGTATCCCGGAAATACCATAATCTGTAAGCTGTAGCTCGCCGATATCGGAAGCCTTTTCTGTCCCGTCGATAAAAACCGTTACTTTTCCATGAGTACGCACGCCTGCAACCTGCCGGTACAGCTTTTCCCTGCAACGGAGCTGTACCAGAGCCGGGACAACCGGAACCAGTTTATGTCCCAGCATTTTTGCCAGGTCATACCCACTTCCGTCACTTCCAAGCTTTGCAGCTGCCTTCGATCCGGTCGCAAGGATCACAGCCTCACCGGAAATCATTCCTTTTTTTCCGTCTTTTGAAAAACTGATCTGAAAACCGTTTTTCTTTGGTATGATCCCAAATACGCGTACTCCGGTATGAATCCGGATCTTTGCCAGTTCCAGCGCAGACTCCAGTGCTTCCCTCACTGCCGAGGCCTGTTCGGACCAGGGATACAGATAGCCATTTTTATCCTTCGGATAAATTCCAAGATTTTCAAAAAAAGACGTTGTCTCAGGCTCTGAAAATTTTCCGATTGATTTCCATGCAAATCCGCTATTGTCGCTTCGATAGCAGGATGGATCCTGAAAGCGATTGGTAAAGTTGCATCTGCCATTACCCGTTGACAGTATTTTTCTGCCAATCATTTCATTCTGTTCCAGAAGCAGTACATCTGCACCATTCTGTGCCGCCGTAAGTGCAGCCATACTGCCAGCTGCTCCGCCGCCGATGATGATGACTCTTTTTTTCATTCTATAATTCCTTTACAATTCCTTTTTCATATAACTTCTGAAGAGACATTAAAATACCAAGTTTTGCATGCGCCCAGGTAAGGCCTCCCTGGAAATATACTGCATACGGTTCTTTGATCGGTCCATCTGCACTCAGTTCGATGGACGAGCCCTGTACAAATGCCCCTGCCGCCATAATCACATCACTGTCGTATCCCGGCATTGCCCACGGTTCCGGTGTTACATAACTGTCAACCGGTGCCGCCGCCTGGATTCCCTGGCAGAATGCGATTACACCTTCCGCACTTCCAAGTGTTACTGCCTGAATGATATCGTGGCGTTCCTCTTTTCCGTCCGGTACAACTGCATAACCAAGCTTTTCATATACATTCGCCGCAAAAATAGCTCCTTTTAATGCACCTGCAACAACCGTCGGTGCAAGAAAAAGTCCCTGATAGAATGACTGCATCACACCAAGAGAAGCCCCCACTTCTTTTCCAAGTCCCGGAGAAGTCAGGCGGTAAGCACACTGCTCGATCAGATCCTTTCTTCCAGCCACATAGCCACCGATCGGGGCAAGTCCGCCACCCGGATTCTTGATCAGAGAACCGACAACCAGATCCGCACCCACGTCACTTGGCTCCTTTTCTTCTACGAATTCACCATAGCAGTTATCCACCATACAGATGACTTCCGGTTTGATCTTCTTGACAAATGCGATTGCTTCCCCAATCTGATCCACAGAAAAACTCGGTCTTGTCTGATATCCTTTGGAACGCTGAATCGTGATCAGCTTTGTTTTCTCACCAATCGCTTTTTCAATCGAATCAAAGTCAAAGCTTCCGTCCGGCAGCAGGTCCACCTGATTATAGATTACTCCATATTCTGCAAGGGAACCTGTGGATGGGCGGATTCCAATGACCTCTTCCAGTGTGTCATACGGCTTTCCTGCGATGGAAAGCAGTTCATCACCAGGTCTTAAATTTGCAGAAAGCGTTAAAGCAAGCGCATGGGTTCCGCAGGTAATCTGTGGTCTTACCAGTGCATCTTCGGTATGAAAAACATTCGCATACACCTTTTCCAGCGTATCTCTTCCGAAATCATTGTATCCATAGCCGGATGCATAGTTGAAGCATTCTGCATTTACTCTTGCTTCCTGCATGGCATGAATGACCTTCAGCTGGTTCAACTCTGCCATCTTATCGATCTTATCAAAACGTTCTTTCAGTGATTTTTCAATTTGTTCTCCAAATGCATGAACTTCCGGTGAAATTCCGGTCTGTCCATATAATTTCTGTATTTTCTGACTGATATCCATTAGTCTGTAATCTCCTTTTCTTTCAATATCGCAAGCATTGCCTGCAAAATCTTCTCTTCATCGTATCCGAATTCCTCTTTCTGGATCCAGTTCACATCCCGCTCTCTGCGGAACCAGGTCAACTGGCGTTTTGCGAAATGACGGGTATCCCTTTTCAGGATCGTTACCGCTTCTTCAAGTGAATCCTTTCCATCCAGATAATCCAGGATTTCCTTATATCCAAGTCCCTGCATTGAAACCATTTCCCTTGTGCATCCTCTGGCCTTTAAAGCAGCCACCTCTTCTACCAGTCCCTGCTCCACCATCAGATCCACACGTTGGTCAATTCTTTCATACAAATGACTCCTTACATCATTCAACACAAAATATGCAAACTGATATGGGGATTTTTTCTCCCGTTCTGTCTCATTATGCTCTGAAATCTGCATTCCTGTCTCATGATAATATTCCAGAGCCCGAATCACCCGTTTTACGTTATTGGCATGAATTGCATCGGCTGATTTCGAATCTACTTCCCGAAGCCGGTCATGAAGTGCCTGCACTCCCTGCTCCTTGGCATATATTTCCAGTTTTCTTCGGTATTCCGTATTTTCTTCCCCTTTTTCAAAATCAATATCATATAAAAGAGCCTGAATATAAAATCCCGTACCGCCAACTACGATTGGAATGTTCCCTCTTTCATAAATCCCTTCCATTGCTTCTTTTGCCATCTTTTGAAAAACAGCCACATTAAATTCCGCTTCAGGCTCCAGGACATCGATCAGATGGTGTTTCACACCATCCATCTCCTCCGGCATGATCTTCGCCGAACCGATATCCATGTGCCGGTATACCTGCATCGAATCTGCCGAGATGATCTCTCCTCCAATTGCTTTTGCAAGACCGATCGACGCAGCCGTTTTCCCAACAGCAGTCGGCCCTGTCAGAATGATCAGCGGCTTTTTCTTTTCTGCTAACTGTGTCATTTTCTTCTCCTAAACAATACGCTTAAATTTCTTTTCTAACTCCCGCTTCGTCATTGCTATAATCGTTGGTCTGCCATGCGGACAATGATATGGGTTGTCAAGGGACAGGAGTTCATTGATCAGCTCATCCATTTCCGCATAGGACAGCTTCATATTTCCTTTGACAGCTGCCTTACAGGACATGGACGCAATCTTTTCGTCAATTGATTCCGGCTCCAGACTGGTGGACAGACCATCTGACAGGGAATCCAGCATTTCAAGAAGCAGTTCCTTTTTCGCAATTCCAAACAGGTTATCAGGAATTGCACGCACCGCATACTCATCACCGCCAAAAGGTTCAATCTCAAACCCGATTTCCGTAAAACGATCTTTAAAAGTCTCCAGCACATTGATTTCCTGCATGGAAAGACTCAGGATGATCGGTGGGCTCAAATATTGCGAAGTATACTCTCTCTTCTTCATTCCTGAAAGAGTCTTTTCATAAAGGACTCTTTCATGTGCGGCATGCTGATCAATAATATAGAGACTGTCGCGATATTGGATCAGCCAGTAGGTTTCAAAGACCTGTCCGATGATCCGGTATTCCTGTCTTGCCTCTTTCTTTAAAATCTGTTCTTCAAACAGGTTTAATTGTTTTGGTTTTTCTGCTTTCAAATCCTCCAGGAACAGATCTGGCTCTGTTTTTTCTGGATCGCGCTCTGTTTTTTCTTCACTTTTATCAGAATACGCTCTGTTTTCTGTTCCTTCATTCCGGATATCTGCAGACGGATTTTCATCTAACGCAGCCATCTTTGACTCTTTGGCATCGATATCCTTCTCTTGTTCTTCTTTTGCTTCTGCAAGATGACCGGCATAAACCCGCTCCCTCATCTTCTGCATAAAATAATCCAGCTTTTTGTCACCGGTTGCGACTGTCTTTTCTGCATTCTTCTGTGTCTGAAGTTCCGCAGGCGGCATCTCTGACCGCGACCAGGATGCCGTCTGCCCTGAGCCCTCCTGGACGGAACTCTTTCCCACCTTAGGTGAAGTTCCACCTGTCCGATATGGATTCCCTGCATCTCTTATAACAGTTTTCTTTTCCTGTCTTTCCTCAGACATTCCCGGTACTTTGATCTCCGACATTTCTACTTCTGGGATCAGCTCCGGCTCATGCAGTCCCTTACTGATTGCCTCATAAAGCAGATTGTAAATCCCCTGCTGGTTGCTGAACCTGAGTTCCATCTTGGATGGATGCACATTTACATCAATTTTTTCCGGATCGATCTCAATCCGGAATGCAACAAACGGATAACGATGCTGCATAGTAAAATCTTTGTATCCATCTTCAATCGCTTTTGCGAGAATGCTGTTCCTTACATAACGCCCGTTGACAAAATAATTTTCAAAATTACGGTTTCCACGGTTAATCACTGGCTTTCCCAGATATCCGGACAACCTTACACCATCTTTTTCAAATTCCAGTGGGATCAGATTGTTCGCAATTTCCCGTCCGTAAATGTGGTAAATGACATCTTTCATTTTCCCGTTCCCGGAAGTATGCAGTTTTACCTGTCCATTGTTGATAAACCGGAAGGAAATATCCGGATGGGAAAGGGCAAGTCTGGTCAGCAGATCACTGATATGGCTTGCCTCTGTCATCGGCGTTTTCAGGAATTTGCGTCTGGCAGGTGTATTGAAAAACAGCTGACGCACCAGAAAAGTCGTTCCATCCGGCGCACCGGTATCCTCCGGCGTTCTTCCTTTTCCGCCCTCTATAATATATTTGGTTCCAAATACATCTTCTCTTGTCTTGGTAATCAGTTCTACCCTTGCAACTGCTGAAATACTTGACAGCGCTTCTCCGCGGAATCCGAGTGATGACAAATGCATCAAATCCTCGGCACTGCGGATTTTACTGGTTGAATGACGCAGGAATGCATTTTCCACGTCCTGCTTTGCAATTCCACAACCATTATCCGTGATCCTCATCAAAGAGATCCCGCCCTCTTCGATTTCCACGGTCACTGCCGTAGAACCTGCGTCAATTGCGTTTTCCACCAGCTCTTTCACAACAGAAGCCGGGCGTTCGATTACTTCCCCGGCTGCTATTTTATCAATTGTAATCTGATCCAGCAATTCTATATGCGGCATTCGATTTTTTCCTTTCTATTCATCAGGCCTGCCATCTGTTACGCAGCTTGTTCTGTAGCTGATACAGTTTATTCATCGCGTCCATCGGCGTCATATGGCTGATATCAAGTTCCTTTAACTCATTTAACACATCATCATCTTTTACGGTATCAAACAGAGAAAACTGTGTCAGATCTACCTCGTCCAGTTTCTTCTGCGGCTTTTTCTTTGTCTCACTGCCCTGTACTGCAATATCCTTGACCTTGCCGGTGATATCCGCCGTTACCAACTCTTCCACAATCTCCTTGGCACGGTTAATGACCGGATCCGGCACGCCTGCAAGCTTTGCGACCTGAATACCATAACTCTTGTCTGCTCCGCCCTTTACGATCTTACGCAGGAATACGATATCATCGCCCTTTTCTTTGACTGCAATACAATAGTTGTTGACATTGCTGATCTTGCCTTCCAGTTCGGTAAGCTCATGATAATGGGTGGCAAATAAAGTCTTTGCTCCCAGAAGCTTGCTGTTGCTGATATACTCGACAACCGCCCATGCGATACTCAGTCCGTCAAAGGTACTGGTTCCTCTTCCGATCTCATCCAGGATCAGAAGACTCTTGTTTGTTGCATTTCGCAAAATATTCGCCACCTCGTTCATCTCTACCATAAAAGTACTCTGCCCGCTCGCCAGGTCATCCGATGCCCCTACACGGGTGAAAATACGGTCTACAAGCCCGATATTTGCCGAAGATGCCGGCACAAAGGATCCCAGCTGTGCCATCAGTACGATCAGCGCCGCCTGACGCATATAGGTGGATTTACCAGCCATGTTTGGACCGGTAATGATGGAAATCCGCTGCTTTTTATCGTCCAGATACGTATCATTGGCGATAAACATATCGTTTGGAATCATCTTTTCCACAACCGGATGGCGCCCATCACGAATGTCGATCACGCCCTTTTCATTGATTTTCGGGCGTACATAATTGTTGCGCTCGGCAACCAGTGCAAGAGAAGCTATCACATCCAGCTTTGCAACCGCCTTTGCTGTTCTCTGTATCCTGGTCAGCTCTGCTGCGATCGTATTTCTCACCTCACAGTAAAGCTCATATTCCAGTGCACACAGTTTGTCCTCTGCTCCTAAAATCGTATCTTCCAGCTCTTTCAGTTCCGGAATGATGTAACGCTCTGCATTGGCAAGGGTCTGCTTTCTTGTATAATAATCCGGAACCAGCTCCTTGAACGAATTGGTAACTTCCAGATAATAACCAAATACTTTATTATAGCGGATCCGCAGGTTTTTAATCCCGGTCTTTTCCCGTTCCCTGGTCTCCAGATCAGCGAGCCAGTTCTTTCCTTCCGATTTTGCTTTTCGAAGACGGTCTACTTCATCATTATAACCATCTTTGATGATTCCGCCTTCTTTCATAGCAAGCGGCGGTTCTTCCTGGATTGCCCGTCCGACCAGATCACAAAGCTCTTCCAGCGGATCCAGTTCTTCATAAATTTCCCTCAAAAGATCACTTTCCATGTCTTTTAATATGTATTTTACTGACGGCAGCATGGAAAGGGAACTCTGAAATGCGATCAGGTCTCTTGGATTTGCTGACTGATAGGTGATTTTCCCAACCAGACGTTCCAGATCGTACACCGGATTCAAATATTCCCGGATTTCTTCTCTGCAAATAGCGTTATCCTTCAGCTCCGCAACTGCATCCAGCCTTTTGACAATGGATTCTTTGTCGATCAACGGCTGTTCTACATATTTTCGAAGGGTTCTCGCCCCCATTGCTGTCTTTGTCTTATCCAGTACCCACAGAAGTGAACCTCTTTTCTGCTTTTCACGTAAAGTCTCAACCAGTTCCAGATTGCGTCTTGTAGCACTGTCCAGAACCATATAATTTCCGGTTGCATAACGTGTCAGCCGGCTCATATGGGACAGAGAATTCTTCTGCGTTTCTTCCAGATATTTTAAAAGCGCACCAGATGCGATCATGCCACATTCACAATCCGAAAGTCCAATCCCTTCAAGAGAAGCCACCTTAAAATGCTCCTGCAAAGTTTCCCGGCAGAGTGCATCATCAAAATACCATGCTTCCAGTGAATAAATTGCCATATGCAGGCGGTTTTTCAGATCATCCAGATCCATTCCGCTCATGTAAAATGCTTCATTGCAGACAATCTCAGACGGCATAAATTTGTAAAGCTCATCCAGCAGTTTTGTCTGGGAATCCAGTTCTGTCACCAGATATTCCCCGGTTGTAACATCCGCAATCGAAAGTCCGTACCGGTCTGCCATATAGACAATACACATAATGTAATTGTTCTTTGTTTCATCCAGTCCCTGAGTATCCAGGTTGGTTCCAGGTGTTACTACACGGATAACTTCCCGTTTTACAATTCCTTTTGCTGTTTTCGGATCTTCTACCTGCTCACAGATTGCTACCTTATAGCCTTTTGATACCAGACGGTTCAGATAACTGTCAACTGCGTGGTACGGGATTCCGCACATCGGTGCCCGTTCTTCCAGTCCGCAGTTCTTTCCGGTCAGAGTGATTTCCAGCTCTTTTGATGCTGTGAGAGCATCGTCAAAGAACATTTCATAAAAATCTCCTAAGCGGTAAAAGAGTATACAATCCTTGTATTCCTCTTTTGTCTGCATATATTGCTTCATCATTGGCGTAAGTTCACCAGTCATATCAAAATCTCCTTATTTTACAAGGGTTTCAGCACTTTTTTCTATATTCTCAACCACGTTTTGACCATGTTTTTTGTGCTTTTCTTATACTATTCCCTTACTGTTTTTAGTCACATATCGCATGACAATTCGTGCAATATTTCGTACTTTTCTTTATTTTTACCTGATAATATGCGAGAAAATTGAATTTTCTATATTCTCTCGCACATTCAGGTAATTTCACTTTTAATCCTAAATCAAATCAATAGTATTGAATTTATAAAAATAATTATTCTAATCCCTAATCCCACATCCGAAATATGAAATTTTTACGAATATTTTCTTTTCTCTTTTATAAATTTCTTTACTTATTATGTATTTTATCAAACTCTTTTCCATTCAGATCCTTAGCCATAACGCTCACCTGTCCTTTCTTTTTCAATTGGACAGATGACCACTTGTTACATCTTAACAAATTTTCAAATTCATTTCAAGACAAGCTCAAAAATCACATTCCATCCGATCAAAAAAACATTTCTTATTTCGTATTTATCCTGCAACACATAACTGAATTCCAATTGTTTCTGGTTTATGGCGCAGGATTAAACTTACAAACTTACTTGTACTTGTTAAATTCATTTTTATTCTCTTTTCTTTTGAAAAATTCATATCTTTATATTACCATAACCAGATATACTGCACAATAAATGACTTGACTTATCTATACCAATTTCTGTGTAAATAAATCAGGTCATTCCCTTATCACTCTTAATCAACGCAATATCAATTTATACGCACTTAGGACACTCCTTTATTACAAAATATTGCAAAATGTTATAGAATTAAAAGATCCTTGCCTAACATCTCTGCCTGACAAGGATCTTTTTTCGATACTTTTTATTACTTCTTCTTTAAGAGGACATTTATTTGATTTATTCTCGAGAAACTTCCTACGCTTCTCTTTCCATTCCCATTCCTTCTGCAAGCTTCTTGCTGAAAGCGAGTACGGCCGCACCAAGGATAGCTACAACCGCACCGATTCCGATAAAGAACGGTACTTCGCTTCCTTCTTTATAGAAGTTAACGAGGATCATGTTAAGAGCAGCTCCTACTGACTGAGACATTGACCATACAGTCATCATCTGTGTTACAAAGGCTTTTGGTGCTGCTACTGCTGTAATGGAGTAACCGATCGGGCATGTAAATCCTTCTGCAAACATCAGTACTGCATAGAATAATATGATCCACCATGCATTTACTTTTGCATCGCCTGGGTAGATGACATAAAGGAGTGCAATGATCATTGCGCCAAGTCCCCATAAAATCGTTCCGAATCCCATCTTTGTTGTTCCGAATGGCTGTTTCTTGCCAAGTTTTGTCCAAAGCATGGTAAGAAGACTACCGAAGCAAACTGCAAAGATTGCCGGGATTGTCTGGAATGAAGCTGCCGGAATTTCTACTCCGAAGATCACACGGTTTACTTTTTCTTCATAGAAGATAGCAAGGATTGAAATTGTCTGTGTCCAGATCAAAAGTGTAACGGCGTTACAGATAAATGGCGGAAGCAGGCAAAGTACTTTCTTTTTCTCGTGCTTTTCTGTCTTCTTGCTTGAGTAGATGAAGACAAGATAAGCAAGCGGGATAAAGATAGAAATAGTACTTACTACATTTGCAAAGGAAGATATTTTCAGCTTTCCTGTTGCAAATGAAACTGCTAAAGCTGTTCCTACGATAGCAACAACAATAAGCATTTTTACAACAAAAGAACGTTTCTTATCTGCCGGAAGCGGATCATCCGGTTCCAGACCGATATTTCCGAAGAATTTTTTGTAGGTAGCAATATAAGCAACAGTACCTAAGAATGAGAGAACTGCTGATAATGCGAATGCTGCGTGGTATCCGCATTTCGCTGCGATTACACCTGCAAGAGCCGGAGCTGCTGCACCGATATTGGAAATTACGTAAGAAATTGTGAAGGCACTGTCACGTCTTCCATCGTTCTCATCGTAGAATTTACCGATCAGAGTTTCGATACATCTTCCTGCGAAGAGTGAACCGAATACCATACATCCCATAGCTGCTGCATATCCTACTACCCCAAGTGGAAATGCAAGTAACGTATAACCGATAAATCCGGTAACTCTGGCTACAAGCAATGACCTACGACATCCAAGGATACGGTCGCAGACATAGCTTCCGATGATGGTTGTCATTCCGACTACAGTTGCGTATAAAGAAATCAACTGTGCTGCATCCGCTTTATCGAATCCAAGACCTGCAGGTGCATTTGCATACAGGTAATAGATCATTATGGCACTCATTGCGTAACTTGAGAAAGATGAACAAAGCTGTACAAAACTGAGGGTCCCCACCCCCCCTAGGCTGACCTAAAAACGCGGTCTCCTTTTTTAAGGCTTCATCATATTGATTCATTTTTATTTTTCCTCCAAATAACATATACTTCTCATTCAATAAAAAACAGTTTATATTTTCCCCGATTTGTCCTGCTTCCCTCCTTTTTCCATGATTATATTCACTTGTTTTTTATCTTGAACCTTTCTTGTATCTTACTGAATTTTTCTAGGATTGTCAACATTTTACATTTAACAAAATGCATTTATGCTCATTTTTGTAACCATCTACAAAAAAAGATGAAAAGAGTTTGGTTTCCCACGACTCTTTTCATCTTAATTTCGTCATTTTCCACATATAAAAAATGCTTAAGTCCCTTTTACAACACATGAAACTCCGGCTTTTCCTCCCCATATACGCCCCAGAGCACCACTCCTCCAAGCACGATCGCCAGGCATAAAAGTCCCGAAAACATCACCACAAATGGCAGGCAGATCTGACCACACAGCTGGAATGGCTGATCCCGGTAATCCCAGATTCCGATCTTTAGCCATTTATTACAGATAATCCCCGTCACAAATTCCAGGGATGTCAGGAAAAGCACTGCCCGGATAATCTGAATCCACATCGGCTCAGACCAGTGCATTACTTCGCCCTGAAAACTGCAGAATGTCAATGCAAATCCCCCAAGTACAAACATGGTCCAATGAGAAAATCCACGAAACCAGATCTCAATCAGATAATAGATGCTCCCCCCTGCTGCCATCAGAAATACTATCTCACTTACCCTCTTACTCACTCTTTTCACCATAAAAAACGCCCTCACTATGCAAATCTCTTACATAGTGTGAGCGTTTCTTTTGGATTTTATCACAAATCATTGGATTTATTTACAAAGCTCTCCCATATAATAGAAGCCTTTTGCCTCTTTTAAGTAAACCGTCACGATCTTACCGATCATGCTTTCATCTCCCGGGAAATGTACCAGGAGGTTGTTGCTCATTCGTCCTGTCACCAGAGACGGATCATGATCGTTGACACTTTCTACCAGCACATCCTGTGTGGTTCCCTGATGTACAGAGCATACTTCCGCTGAAATCTGCTGCACCTCTTCTAAAAGGCGGTCAAAACGGTCTTTTACCACATCGTCAGGAACCTGATCTTCCATTGCTGCCGCAGGGGTTCCTGTTCTCTTGGAATAAATAAAAGTAAAGGCACTGTCATAACGCACCTGTTTTACAATATCCAGAGTATCCTGGAAGTCTTCCTCTGTCTCCCCAGGAAATCCGACGATAATATCCGTTGTAAGGGAAATATCCGGCACTGCTTCGCGGATCTTTCTTACCACCTCAAGATAATGCTCCTTGGTATAATGGCGGTTCATCTTCTGCAGGATCCGGCTGCTTCCTGACTGAACCGGAAGATGCAGATGCTTGCATATCTTCTTGGAATGTGCCATCACATCAATCAGTTCATCCGATAAATCCTTCGGATGGGAAGTCATAAAGCGGATTCTCTCCAGTCCTTCAATCTTCTCAATCTCCTGAAGAAGCTGTGCAAATGTCATCGGCTCTTCCAGATTCTTTCCATAAGAGTTTACGTTCTGCCCAAGGAGCATAACTTCTACCACACCATCTGCCACAAGTCCTTCAATCTCGCGAACGATATCTTTTGGATTACGGCTTCTCTCACGTCCACGCACATACGGTACGATACAGTAGCTGCAGAAATTGTTACATCCGAACATGATGTTAACACCGGATTTGAAGGAAAATTTACGTTCGCTCGGAAGATCCTCCACAATCTTATCGGTATCCTTCCAGATATCGATCACCATTCTCTCAGACTCAAATCTTGTCACGATCAGTTCTGCAAATTTATAAATATTGTGAGTTCCAAAGATCAGATCGACAAACCGGTAGCTCTTCTTGATCTTCTCTACAACAGTCGGTTCCTGCATCATACATCCGCAGAGTCCGATGAACATATGCGGATTCTTTTTCTTTTTCGCACCAAGCTGTCCCAGACGTCCGTAAACTCGCAGATTCGCATTTTCACGGACGGTACAGGTGTTGTAGATAACAAAGTCTGCTTTCTCTTCATCCGGCTCTTCCTTGTATCCGATCAGTTCCAGAACACCGACCAGCTTTTCCGAGTCACGAGCGTTCATCTGACAACCGAAAGTCGTCACGCAAAAAGTCAGATCTCTTCCGATCTCCTGTGCTTTTTCGCTTACATACTTCCGCGCTTTGGCAATGTAATAGTACTGTCTCTCCGGCTCAGTAACCGGAGCTTCTTTTGTAAGATCTATTGCATCAAAATCAATATTATTCATGTGTTATTAACCTCTCTATACAAACTGGTTCAGCCCTTCATCATATTCATAATCAATGGATGCCAGTTTCTCTGTCAGTTCTTTTTTCTCAATCTGCATTTCCTGGCAAAGGGTATCCAGATCTGCATAAAAATCCCGTAATTTTGTATTGACCACACTCAGAAGGATCATTGGATCCTTTGGTAAATCTGCCATGTTTTTATCCTCTTTTTCTAATAATCATTCGTTTTCAACACGGTATTCCGGATATAATCAAAAGTTTTTTCTTCCCCGTCTGCCGCGAGCATATAGAGAAGTTCTTCCAGAAGTGCCCTGGTATCCTTATGCATCCAGTCTCCTGCAATACCGTGAAGATAATATTCAAGCGGTGATGCATCCGTGTATTTATCTTTCATATAAATCTTGGATGCTGCGATCCGGTCCATAAACATCTCGACCACATACTTTTTGGGCATCTTCATCCCGGTAAGCATTGGTTCCCCTTCCAGTCCGTAGTCAATCCAGTATTCATAATGATGTTTATTGCGCCCTTTATGGTGAAGCCATGCCGAAGAATAGCCCTTTTCTTCTCTTTCCGCGTTATTCGGACTCCGGTTCCCCTGGAAATACCTGCACCCAACCCAGAATTCCGCCGGAGAGTACTTCGACATATCATGCAAAAGTCCCTGCCTGTAAAGTCCTACCTTAAAGCAGTTCTTCATAACCAGATATTTGTGATGTGTTATGGTGCAAAAATGTTTCCAGATTTTCATTCTTTAGCCTGCCTTCCAACAAAAACTTTGATCGTTCGTTCCTCCAGCTGAACCTTCTTATCTTTTACCGGAACTGCTTCTTTTTCATCCAGGACCCCTTCTTTTGTCCCTGCCATGCACGCCCATTCCATTCCTTTTGGAAGGGAAGGAAGTGCAAACGAATGAGAAAGCCAGTGCATATTATATGCAATATAAAAGTTCTTCTCTGTACTTTCTTCATGATAGAATACACCAAGCTGTCTGCTTGCACGCCCTGCCGGCATCTGCCACGCATCCTCCCCATGATAGGAAATCTGAGGGATTCCGCTTCTGCCCATCGTGTCTTCTGATTTTTTCGCTATCTGCTTCATACAGGCTTTGCGAAGTGCAATCAGTCGGCATACAAATGTATATAATTCTTCCTGTCTGGAAAGCTGGTTCCAGTCAAGCCATGATATCAGATTATCCTGACAGTATGCATTATTATTCCCTTTCTGGGTATTCATAAATTCATCCCCAGAAAGGATACACGGCATTCCCTGTGCAAATAAAAGCAAAAAGAACGCATTAAATATCTGATTCTTCCGCAGCTCGTTAACCGCCTTTTTCCGGCTGTTCCCTTCTGCCCCACAGTTCCAGCTGTAATTGTAATCCGGACCATCCAGATTATTCTCACCATTTGCTTCGTTGTGCTTTCCATCATAGGAAACTACATCACAGAGCGTAAATCCGTTGTGGCTTGCAATATAATTATACAGCTGTGTATCCTGATTCTTCAGTTGCCAGATCACATCCCGGATCATGCCCTCGTCTCCCTTTAAGAAACGGCGCATCACATTCTGGAATCCGTCTTCTTTTTTGAGGATCTTACTTTTCGCAAGCACCGGATCCTTTGCAAGTTCATCCGGATTGCAGATATATGGATTTACAATAAATCCATCCACATGATACTGCATCACCCAGTAACGCAGACAATCCAAAATCAAAGAAAACGTAGTTCCCTCTGTGAAAGGCATCTCAAGAATAACCTCAATTCCTGCAAGATGCATCTGACGAACAAGTGTCTTCATCTCAGTCACCGGATCTCCTGCCGCATATGATGCTTTCGGTGCAAAGAAATACGCTTTTCCATATCCCCAGTAATTCACATGTCTCTGATTCTCATCAAATTCATAAACCGGCATCAGATGGATCTGGTTAATCCCCAATTTCTGAAGATAGGGCAGTTTCTCCGTAACTCCGTCAAACGTTCCTTTGTGTGCGACTCCGGACGAACTGTGTTTTGTAAATCCACGGACATGAAGACTGTAGGCGATCACATCTTCCTTATCCAGATGCGGAAACTGTGACTTTCCCCAGTCAAATGTATCTGCTACGATCCGGGTACGCAGTTTTCTCTTTTCCTTTTCCTTTGACACAGACCAGTGTTCTCTGCCAGAAAATGCCTTTCCATATGGATCCGGAACTATCTTTCCACCGATTTTATAACAATATTCATAAGCTTCCGGACGTTCCAGCACCACTGAGAGAAAGCGTAGATTTCCTGCCACATCAGAGTATGGCATCTCCTGTGAAAATACTGATGCCCTGGCACCTTTTTTATAAATGATCAGTTCACATGTCTGTCCTTCCGGAACTGCTACCGAAAAATTCACTGTCTGTCCTTCCACAGTACATCCCTGTGGAAACGGAAATCCCGCTGCTGTCTTCATATCCACTGTTCCCCCTGTTACTGCCATCCGTCAGCTCCATACATATCTACATTCGAGGCATCAATAAAAAATACATCCAGATACGTTGTCTTTTCATAATCATCCCCTTTTAAAATAGCAAAACCGATTTTGGCTGATTCTTTTCCAAGATTGATCGGTGACTGCGCACTTGTTCCGCGAATCAGGGAATCCGTCTTCTGAAGTTCTTTTTTCAAATCCGGAGAACCATCTACCCCGTAAATCTTTACATCAGTAAGACCAGCTGTTCTTGCTGCAACCAGTGCCCCAAGCGCAATCTGGTCGTTCCCGCACATTACTGCCGTAACATCCTTATTCTCTGCAAAAATCTTGTTAGCTGCTTCTCTTGCCTCGTTCAAATCTCCGCTGACATCTGCTCTTCCTACAATCTCAAATCCCTTTCCGGCAATTGCTTCTTCAAAGCCTGTAATCCTCTCTACAATAGAATTCTGGGTAAGAGCTTCCAGAATTACAATCTTTCCACTATCCGGGTTCTGCTGTATCAGATTTTCTCCGCAAAGCTGTCCGGCAGCTTTATTATCTGAACCAATATATGCATCAATATAATCCGTATCCTTAACTTCCGTATCAATATTGATGATCTTTACACCGGCTTCCTTAAGCTCTTCCAGAGCGGGTGTGATCGCATCTCTTGATACCGGACACAGAAAAATGGCATCCAGTCCGTCTTCGATCATCTGATGGATCTGCTCGATCTGGGTGTCTACATTCAGCGCCGGATCTTTTGTCACCAGCGTACTTCCCTGTGCTTCGATCGCTTCTCTCAGTGCCTGCTCAAGTGTAATATAGTATGGATTTTCCATGGTAATACAACTAAATCCAAAACGATAGCTTTTTGCCTCTTCCTTGCTGTCATCGTCCTCTTCTGTTATTGCATTGTCCTGGCTTGTCCCAACATTCTTCTTACAGCCTGCAGTCATGCCAATACAGAGAACCATCACAAGAAAGATGGAAAAAATCTTTTTCTTCATATAAATAAACCTCCCTGAAACCTTTCTTTTATTGTATCTTTTTTACCGCTAATGTCAATACTTTTCCCCTTGCAAATATCCCCATACTCTGTTAGAGTGATAGTATCAGATTGAAAGGAGAACTGAACAATGGAAAAGGAACATAATCTGCTTGAATCCGATGTTGTCACACTGACACTCGATGACGACGAGGAAATCGAATGCGCCATTATCACAACTTTTAATATGGATTCTACCGAATACATTGCACTTCTTCCGCTCGATGAAGACGGGGGAAATGAGGACGGAGACGTATGGATCTATCGCTTTATCCGTGATACCACAGGCGGCTCCGATCATGATCTTCAGAATATCGAAGATGATGATGAGTATGACCGCGCTGCGGATAAGTTTGATGAATGGCTTGATACACAGGAATTTGAAGGTTTTGATATTGAAGAATAATTATTTTATTCTCTGACCTAAAAGCTCTTCCACAAAACGGGACGGTTTGATACTGTTCCCGTTTTTTTGTGTAATATAGGAAATACAGAGATTATTTTTCGCACGGGTCAGTGCTACATAAAAAAGTCTTCTCTCTTCTTCGATCTCGTCTTTCTTTTCTGCCTTCTGATGCGGGATCTCACCCTCATTGGCATGGATCACAAATACATCCTCAAATTCCAGTCCTTTCGCTGAATGGATCGTCATCAGCTGTACCTTATTCTCCCGCTCTCCTTTGATCTTCCTTGCCTTTGCCTGCTGTTCTTCCAGCTCCTGCGTATATTTTGCAATATGGATTTCCCATTCATCATAGGATTTGAAGTTTTTACTCCTCTCCTCAAGCTCTGCCATCACATCCATCAGCTGCTTCCACGGAATCTGATGTTTTTCGGCATATTCCTTCAGGAAATCATCATATCCGATCTTTTTCCGGATATACTGGATTGCCGCATAAGGTGCCATATTCTTCATCATACGGACATCCACATCAAACTGATCAATAATATCCAGCATCCAGTCCTTATCACAATAAAATTTACGAAGATCCTCAAAATTCACCTGCCGGTTCTCCATACTGTTCCGTGCCAGATACCTGAGCGGCCGGTTACAGATTGTCAGAAAAAGCGACCTGTCCCGCTTTCCTGCTGCCAACTGCAGATATGCCATCATATCTTTTACAATAAAATGCCTGTAAAAATTAGTCACATAATCCCGCATTTCAAATGGGATTCGGTGTTCGCTTAATATTTCCGAAATCATTCGTGCCTGGACTGCTGTCCGAAAAAGCACCGCAATTTCTCCCGGCTTTATTCCCTGGTCCAGTTTCTTCTGGATCTCTTCCGTTACATACTGCGCCTCTTCCTGTTCATCCAGGACTTCCTGCACATGAACATTCTGCCCTCTTCCCCGGAATGACTGTACACGCTTGTAAAAACGGGTATCGTTATGCAAAATCACCCTTGCCGCTGCTCCGGTAATAAATTCGGTAGAACGATAATTCACCGTCAGTGAAATGGTCCGAAGTGCCGGAAATTCCTGCTTCATATAAAGCATCAGCTCCGGCTTTGCTCCACGGAATCCGTAAATGGACTGATCATCATCCCCAACTACAAACAAATTGTATCTCGGTGCTGCAAGCATCCGGATCACTTCATACTGCACACGGTTGATATCCTGGAATTCATCGATCAGGATATACTGAAAACGCTTCTGCCATCCTTGCAGAATCTCCGGCTTTTTCCGGAAAAGTGCATAACACTGTACCAGCATATCATCAAAATCAAATTTTTTCAGTTCTTTTTTCTGATGCTCATAACTGCGGAACACTTCTGCAAACTCATCTTGTGTAAGATACTTACTGTGAAAATCTTTCAGATGATAAAGTCCGTTCTTTACCATACCGACTTCCCGCAGAAGTTCTCTCACCAGTTCCTCTTCATCTTCTACCTCAGGTGTTGATTCAATATCGGTCTGATCTAAGACCTCCTGTAAAAGTACAGAGGACTCTTTTTCAGACATCAGATTATTCGCACCAATCCCATAGGCACATTTTAGAATTCCATAAAAAATACTGTGAAAGGTCCCAAACGTTACCGGATAATTTTTCCCGGCAGTCAGCCTTTCAAAGCGTTCCTTCATTTCACGTGCTGCATATCTTGTAAAAGTAATTACAAGGATCTGATCCGGGCGTACTTCGCTCTCCTCGATCAGATAACGGGTACGTTCTGTGACAATAAGCGTCTTTCCCGAACCCGGCGGTGCCAGCACCATACACGGTCCATTCCCGTGCTTTATCGCTTCATCCTGTCCTCTGTTTAGTTTCATGAACTCCCCTTCTCATATGTAATACAACAGAACGGATTCCCCTTCCGCATTATGCGAAAAAAGAAATCCGTCCCCCATGCATACTTTTATATCTGTATATTATCTGCTTAATAATTCAATTGCATTCTTGATTCTTTCTACAGATTCTGCCTTACCAAGAACTTCCATGATCTCAGTCGCTCCACCCGGAGTATTCTGCTTTCCTGAAACTGCAGTTCTTACCGGCCACATCACATATCCGTTCTTATAACCTTTTTCCTCTGCAAATCCCTTCAGCAGTCCGAATAATGCGTCATTACTGTAATCATCCCATGCTTCCAGTCTCGGAAGAATTTCTTTTAATACTTCCAGAGAAGTTTCTTCGTTGGTCTTCATCTTCTTATGGCAGTACATTGCAGTATCGTATTCCGGAACGGCTTCAAAGAAATCAATCTGTTCTTTGATATCCGGAAGGATTTCAATACGGCTCTTGATCAGAGATGCAATCTTCTTCAGATCATAATCCTTTGTGATCACTTTCTTGATATATGGCTCTGCAAGCTCATAGAATTTGTCGAAATCCATAGTTTTCAGGTATTCGCCATTCATCCATTTCAACTTATTGATATCAAATACAGCCGGTGATTTGCTCATATGATGATAGTCAAATGCTTCAACAAGTTCCGGCAGTGAGAAGATTTCTCTGTTATCCTGCGGACACCATCCAAGAAGTGCCACATAATTTACAATTGCTTCACTTACAAATCCCTGATCCAGAAGATCTTCGTAAGAAGAATGACCACATCTCTTGCTGAGCTTTTTGTGGTTCTCATCTGTAATCAGCGGGCAATGTACATAGACCGGTACTTCCCATCCAAATGCTTCGTAAAGACGGTTGTACTTCGGTGCTGAAGAAAGATATTCATTTCCACGGACAACGTGTGTAATATTCATCAAATGATCATCAATAACGTTCGCAAAATTATAGGTCGGATATCCGTCTGATTTGATCAGGATCATATCATCCAGTTCTGCATTCGGAACGGTAATATCTCCATAAATTTCATCATGGAAAGTTGTGGTTCCCTCTGTCGGCATATTGATACGGATAACGTATGGCTTTCCGGCTGCAAGATTTGCTTCTATCTCTTCTTTACTCAGATGCAGACAATGCTTGTCGTAATTTACAATCTGTGTTCCATCCTCTGATACAGAAGTCTTCAAGGATTCCAGACGTTCTTTATCACAGAAACAATAGTATGCATCTCCCTGTTCAATTAACTGCTTGGCATACTTCATGTAAATTCCTGAAGCCTGTCTTTCACTCTGAACGTATGGTCCGACACCGCCATCTTTATCTGGTCCTTCATCATGAACAAGGCCTGTCTTCTCCAGTGTTCTGTAAATAATATCCAATGCACCTTCTACATATCTTTCCTGATCTGTATCTTCAATACGGAGCATAAAATCTCCGCCTTCATGTTTTGCGATCAGGTATGCATATAATGCAGTACGCAAATTACCGACATGCATTCTACCTGTCGGACTCGGTGCAAATCTTGTTCTGACTTTTTTCATTTTAGTGTTCCTCTCTTTAACTTCTGTTTTATTTTCACTGTGAAAATAAACTCTTCACAGTTCTCTATGACATTCAAATATATGTTCATCTTTATAATACTAACACATTCCCTTTTTTACTTCAAGCATTCCGAAGCCACTATTTTTCCCATTTTTCTGTATTTTGCGGTTCCTCAGCTCCAGGAACGATCTTTCGTACATACTTCATGGAATTCTGCTTCCACTCACTCTTCTGAAAAGCCTGGAAAAAGGTATCCACGACAAAAATTGCAAGAGAGATTACGCCTGCGATCTCTAATGTCTGGATCAGATAAAATTCGGACATCGCCTCGTTCCCGTCGATCAGATAATGAACCGTCTGGTACATCCCGTTTCCGGGAACAGTCGGAAGGACCCCGGCAATCAGGAACAAAGTAACCGGTGTCTTATAAACTCTCGCAAAAATATGCGAAACAACCGCAGCTGCAACTGCTGAATATAAAGATGCCATCACATCTCCCCTGCCAAAATGTATTGCAAGCAGATAAACAAATCCGCCAATTGCTCCTACGATACCAGCCTGAAGAACAAAGCGGCGCGGAACCTGAAGGAGAACCGCAAAACTGTAAATAGATAAAAACGCTCCAAATACCCGGATGATCATTTCCAAAACAGTACTGTTCATTTTTGTACTCTCCTTCCTGTTAAAAAATTTTTGCGCAAAGCGCCAGCCCAATACCAATTCCAATTGCAATCCCAAGTGCTTTTAAGAAAGCTTCCATCACTCTTGCACCACCGGAAAGATAATCCCCCCGCAAGGTATCCCTGACAGCATTAGTGATTGCCATTCCCGGTACAAGAGGCATGAAACTTCCTATCATAACAGTATCCATATTCATCTGATCACCCAGACCTTCTTTCAGAAGGCAGCAGGCAAATGCAACACCAAATCCTGCGAAAATATCCTGAATAAATGGGTGAAATTTCAGATCCTGTCCCGCTGATACAAAAGCCACAAGGAAAAGACCTACAACAATCGCTGCCCCGGTATCCGCAATGGATCCGCCAAAAAAAATTGTAAATCCCACACCAACCCCCATCATTGCCAGGTTGGTTGTCTTGCGGCTGAACTCGAACTGTTTTAACGTCGAAAGCTTCTCATATGCCTGCTCTAGTGTCAGATCATCTCCACAATACTGCCTGGAAATCTCATTAACATCTACGACAAGCTTTAGATTGGTATCCCGTTCTTCTACTCTCTTTGTAACACTAACTGCCTTTTCATTCTCCAGTTTGATCGTCGCGGAAATTCCGGTCATGATCACCAGAACTTCTGCCATCTCGATGTGATCCGCCGTCTTCAGTATATGATGCATGGTATCTTCCACACGATACGTTTCCGCTCCGCTTCGCAGCATCATTTCACCGGCAAGCATCGCCGTTTTCAGTAATAATTGCGTATCCATGACTTGCTCCCTCTCACTTTCTCGGATTTATAACTGTCATGATACTATTTCCTATTCTAAAAATCAACCAAAAATTTTTTCGTACACAAAACAGTACAATCATTACTGTTCACAGTATCTGTGACAAACAACGTACAATCTTTCTGCATAAACAGTTTTTCGCAAGGAAAAAGGCTTCCCGGTCTTACGACCGGAAAGCCCATCTTCCTGAATTAGAGTGAGAGTGTTTATAAAAAGGCAGATTTTATTAGTTAATATATCCGCTCTTTTTCAGTTCTTCCTCAGCTTTTGCGAGGTTTGCGTCTGATACACGGATGATTGGTCCTGTGCATCCCATTCCGCTTTCTGCGTAAATGCCGAGTTTCCACAGTACTTTGACTGCGTCTTCCAGATCCATAACTTCAATTCCAGGGATCTGTGCTGTAACGATTTCCTTCGGTGGCTCTTTTACTTCTTCTTCAGCCGCTGCCGGTTTCTGAGAAGCTTTGTGCTCATCGAGGATTTCTTTTAATCCAGCTTTCTTAACAGCTGCAAATTCTTCTTTTGCTACTTCAAATACTTTTCCTCTTACCAGCTGTGCTGCGTAGCGGATAGCATTTGCGATAACCGGTGCTCCGGATGCTCTGGATACGATCATAACGAGCTGTTCATATCCTTCTCCGATTCCTGGTCCATATCCAAATCCTGTAGCTTCAAAGCTTCCGCCTGTTGTGAAAGAAGAAAGCATTTTTACCATGATATTTCCGGTCAGGGAATCAGTTACCATGATATCTGGTGATGCCTGGAGAACGTCATTTCCTCTCATAACGCATCCGCCGTCTGCTCTTCCTGATTCTGCAAATTCGATCGGATATCCGTTCTCCTGCAGTTTCTTCAGAGCTTTTTCTGTCTGACGTGCACCGTCTACATTCAGGATACCAACTGTCGGATTCTTTTTGCCGCAAGCTTTTGCAGCGATGATTCCGTAGATCGCATTTTTGATCATTCCTTCAATACGGTCTGTGCTGGATGTTCCTGTTGTATTAGCGATGAACATTTCTTTTGCAGTTGCCGGTGTTACACAACGTCCTACTGTAGATACACCGATCGGGAATGGGAAGTGCATGGTTACTGCTGCATCTACTTCCCCATTCTTCAGCATTTCTTCCATCTTGTCATGACCTTCTTCATCGTTAGCCACTTTGACAGTTGTTACGCCTTCTGCTTCTAATGTTCCGATATAATATACATCAATTCCGTCTTTTGCCGCTTCAATTGCCGCTGCCATAGAGTTTTCTTCTCCATGTTCGCTTCCCATTCCGGTCAGTGCAACTTTCGGGCGCTTTCCGAAGCTTCCTGTCTCCAGTCCCTGCGCCATCTCCATAAAGGTGTCGGCAATCATTCTTTCAATTCCATTTGCCATTTTGTTTGTCCACCTTTCTTATTCTTCTGTTGCCATTAATGATGCTGCAAAATCTTTCATTGCTTTTGCGATCAGTCCTTTTACTTCTTCTTCTGATACACCGCTGTTATCTTCTGCTCCAGTGTTTGCCTGGATTACGAAAGATACACCGTCGAAGAGGTTGGTCATACGTCCAAGGAACAGACTTCCTTTTCCGATGATCATGGCTTTATTGATCTTTCCTGCAAGGATATCTTCTCTTGCAAATCCGATGTACGGTACACCTGAAGGAATATGTCCCTGAGTCGGTGCCCATCCTGTCAGTCCGTGTTCTCCTGCGAAGCTTGCAAGTTCTTTTCTGTCAAGTTCGCCTCTCTTAACTGCAAGAGCTGCGATCATCTTGTAGTTAGCAAGCGGTACATCTCCGGCTCCTGCCGGTTTTGTGATATCCGGATTCTGCATTTCCGGAGAGAATTTATCGATATCTGTGATCTTAAGTCCTGCTCTTTCCAGTGGATCAGCTACAAGGCTTCCGATTACGTTCTGCGGAGCACTTCCTGTTCCTACTGTATGGCGTCCAAGGATATCCAGGTTGATTTCCGGGTTTACGCCATCGTTTTCTGCGATGATTACACAGAATCCGCCAAGGCAGTCTTCCAGGATCGGAAGACCTTTCTTTACATGGTCTTTACCGTTCATACCAAGTTTTGCTGTACAACCACCAGCTGTTACAGCTACACATTTGTATGCGCCTGATTTTACGAGAGCTGCTGCTTCGATCAGTGCGTGAGATGGTCCGGCACAGAATCCACGTGAGTCAGAACCTGTTGCGTTCAGAAGTCCTGCAACTTCAGCTGCTGCTTTTGCGAAGTTACCACCACCACGCTGGTTCATATCACCACAAGCTTCTTCTGCACAGTCGATGACATACTCAACGTCTGTCTTTTCGATTCCTGCATTTCTTACACCATAGAGGAGGGCGAGCACGCTGGATGCCTTACTCATAATGTTTTCATGCATAACATGAGCTGAAAGGTTTGCATCAATGTCATGCGCTCTCTTTACACAGCCTACCAGTTTGTTTTCATGATACAGACCTTCAGCATGCTCTTCATTAACAAAGTGTTCGATTTCTGAGATTTCGAATCCTTCGATTACTTTTTCTACGATATCGTCTGTGATGATCGGATCTGCTGCAAATTTTTCTTTTGTAGCTGCTACAAATCCTTTCTCAAGCATAACAACTTCGAACATGTCGCAAGCCTGAGCTAAAAGAAGGAATTCGTCTTCCGGCATGATCTCACCGTATTTTCCGTAACGCTCTGCGCCTTCTTTTACTTTATCGTAGTAAGGAAATTCAACCTGGGTAAGGTCGTCCGGTGTTGCATTTCCAATATATACCTGATTCGGCCAATAATTTACACATGTTTCATATGACCGAAGATGATCTCTAAGTTCTTTTAAATATTCTGATTCCGGATTAACAACTCTTTCTGTTGTCTGTGTTGTTCCGTTGTAAACTACCATTTCCGGGGTATGTACGAGTACATATCCTGCTCCTTTAATTACACTGTTCATCGCTGGTTTCCACCTTTCCTGACATTCTTTTCTGCGAATGTCACCATCATTCATTTCTCCGTGATATGCGCGTATAATCTACCTGTCCTGAATTCAAAAGAATTTTGGCAGAATGCGCTAAACAAGCTTTCATCAGAAATGTATCACTGGCACATTTCTGATCTGCTAGGCAATTCACTAATGCAATACCAGCATGTTCCCAATATGCCTGGCAATAAAACAGGCGGCAGGAAGAATCCTGCCGCCTGTACCTCTATCTCAGATATTCCGCTTTGAAGGTATACCCCTCTTTATCTTAGAGGTATTTGCAATATTCGTCGCGGATTGCTGACATTTCGTCTACGATATCATCAACATCAAGCACCATTTCCATCATGCCTACCTGTTCATCGTAAACAGCCGGGTCAAATTCTTCTTTTAACTCTGGTTCACATACATGATAAGTCGTGAGTCCAAGCTGGACCCCTGTCAACGGACCTGCGAATGTCGGGTCTCCTGCTGTAACGGTTTCTGCAGCAAGTCCTGCTGCTTCTCCCTCAGCTGCGCCTACGATTACGACTACGTTTTCCGGGCCGTACTCCTCAGCAAATTCTTTTACCCTTTTCTGATTCTCCAGATCCATTGCGCCTGCGCTAGTTCAGACGAAACATTCTGTTGAAGAAAAAACTACATCTCCGCCAGCTGTCTTAACGCATTCTGCGATTGCTGGTCCCGGTACACCGTCACGGTCACCGATGATAACAACTTTTTTATCTTTTAAAATTGCCATGATGTCTTTTCCTCCTTCCTTTCTTTTAAAATTTTGTTTTGTTAATAGTTTTACACGCTTTACGCGATTATATATTGTGAGCACACAGACAGCTCTTGCCGCCTGTGCGCGGCTCACCAAATTTAAATAATGATTAAATATATTTCTTAATCATTGCTTCGATGCTTTCCTGTGTAGCATCGTCTTTTACTACTTCTTCTACTTTTTCGCCATCTTTGTAAATAGCCATAACCGGAAGACCAAGGATCTTCTGTCCGATAGCAAGACGACGAGCTTTTGTTGTATTCAGAGATGTAAATTTGATCTTATCTCCGTATTTGTCTGCCATTTCATGTACGAACGGCATCAGAGCCTGGCATGGAACGCATCCATCACCAAAGAAATCTACGAATACATAACCTTCTGCTTTTAAGACTTCGTCTTCAAATGTTTTCTTATCTACTTCTAACATGTCAAATGTCCTCCTCACTCTATTAAATAGTGTGTTCTTATAATTCGTTAATGTACTTTTCTGCCTGTGTAGCTGCAATAGCTCCATCAGCAGCGGCTGTAACAACCTGTCTTAAGCTCTTAACGCGGATATCGCCTGCTGCGAATACACCTGGGATATTGGTATGCATATCTGCATCTGTCGGGATATATCCTCTCTCATCCATCTCAAGACCTGTTCCTTCATAGATCTTAGAGTTTGGAAGTGTTCCGATAAATCCGAATACACCGAACATTCCGTCATCTTCATCAGCTACGATCTTAGTGAGTTCACCTGTTTTAACATTCTTAACAGTCATCTCAGAAAGGATTCCGTCACCGCCGACTTCTTCTACAACTGTATCCCACATAAAGTGAAGTTTTTCGTTCTTGAATGCTTTCTCCTGAATGGATTTTGCTGCACGAAGTTCATCACGTCTGTGAATAATTGTAACTTTTCTTGCGAATTTTGTAAGGTACATAGCTTCTTCTACTGCAGAGTCTCCTCCACCTACTACGTATACTTCAAAATCTTCGAAGAAGTTTGCATCACAGGTAGCGCAGTAAGAAACGCCCTTACCCATGAATTCTTTTTCGCCTTTGCATCCGATCGGTCTTGCAAAAGCTCCGGTTGCGATGATAACCGTTTTTGCCTGATATTCGGCTTTCGCACTCTTCAGTACTTTGATATCGCCTTCCAGATGTGCTTCATTAATTACGTCTGATGCTCTCTCAACGCCGAATTTTTCACACTGCTGTGTCATTCTTGCGATAAGAGAAGGACCGCTTTCCCCTTCTACGATCTGTCCAGGATAATTTTCGATTTCATCTGTGATTGCGATCTGTCCACCATCTTTTCCTTTTTCAATTACCAGTGTTGAAAGACGGCTTCTTCCTGCGTACAGACCTGCAGATAAACCTGCAGGTCCGCCACCCAGGACGATCACGTCATAAACTTTGCTCATAACGTTCTCTCCTTTTTTAATAAAATTACATGACCTTCTAACTTATGTTTAGTTGTCAAAAATTGTCTGTCCGTCTACTTCTGTTGTCAGAGCTTTCAGAGCTTTTTCAACAAGTCCCTTACGAAGAGCGTACTCTTCATCTTTTTCAAGGGCCGGATTTCCAAGTGGATGCGGAATAGCGATCGTAGGAACGATTCTGTTCGCACCAACTGTCATGGAAATCGGAGTTACTGTACACATATGAACTACCGGGAGTCCAGCTGCTTCAATTGCTTTTACCATTGTTGCACCGCAACGTGTACAGGTACCTCAAGTAGAGGTCATGATAACTGCGTCAACACCGTCTGCGATAAGTTTCTGAGCATATTCCTCAGCGAAAGCTTTTGCAGAAGCTACGGCTGTACCGTTACCAACTGTTGTATAGAATTTGTTGTGAAGTTTTCCGATAACGCCTTCTTTTTCGAATTCACGCATAACATCTACCGGAAGTACACGGTCTGCATCTTCGTTAGCATATACCGGGTCATATCCACCATGAGCTGTTTCGTATGTTTCTTCTGTAAGATCCATAACACCTGTGATGTCATATTCTCCGTAGTGAGAAGCATTTGAACTTTCAATGTGGTCCGGATTTCCTTTCGGAACGATTCCGCCTGAAGTACAAAGTGCGATTGTAGCCTTGCTAAGATCTTTGATAGCCGGCTGTGGATCAACACGGTCGAATGATGGCATTGGATACTCTGTCTCGAATGGCTTGTCTGCCAGTTTCTTAAGGAGCATCTTAACAGCTCTCTTAGATCCACGTTCTTTTTCGAAGAAGTTTACACGAACTCCGTTCGGCATGTAACCTTCCTCACAAGAAGCACCGATTTTTTCGCCTTTAGCGATCTTAAGAGCAAGAGGAGCAAGTTTCTTAACTGCATCTCTCATACCAGCTGCGCTGTTCTTAGTAGATACTGTATAAACTTTGTTCTTGAACATATCAGCACCTGGGTTTTCTACATACATACCAGTTACTGCAGGGATTCCGAGTTCTTCCTGTACTGCATCACAGATAGTTCCGCAAGCAACACCATAACGTCCGGCATTGAAAGCAGGTCCTGCGATGAAGATATCAGGATTCTGGCTCTTAACCATTTCAAGAATATCAGCTTTTGCTTTGTCAAGGTTTTCATTGAAGTAAGAGTCACCACAAACGATTGTAGCTACAATCTCTGCTTCTTCTCCAAACTGCTGTGTCAGAGCCTGTCCAGGTCCAACGATTTCGCCTACGCGAAGTTCAGCAGGATAATCAGCTTTTTCTTCTCCACCGATCTGAGCGAAGAACTGATTGATATAATGTACAACTTTAATTTTACTCATTATCTTTACGTCCTCCATTCCTAGCGTGCACTCAGATATCCAAATCCGGTTTCATTTGTAGCACCGGTAATGGCCTGAATTTCAACTTCGATTGTTCCATCTTCACGATGAGAATGTTCATTACCACCAGCAATGATTGTAACGAATTCTTCTGTTCCGATTACTTTATCCATCTTAGGAAGTACGATTACCTGGTTAGCATTTCCACCAGTTACAACTGCATCTGCAGCTGGATCAGCATCTGCGAGTGACTGAGATTTTCCGTCACGTCCGGCATATTCGTCTGTAATGATTACAGTCTTAACACCTTCAGCTTCGATCTTCTTGCAGTTCATGATAAGGTCAGTATCCGGGTTACCGAATCCTTCCTGAGATACGATAACTGCATCAAGGTCTAACAGACGGCACATCTTAGCTGTCCAGTCAGATGAACGCATCTTATCAGCAAGGTATACGTTTTCGTTTGTAAGAATCTGGCAAACGAAGTTGATTGTTTTTCCGTGTTCTTCGAACAGGTCATGTACAACCGGGTTGTTTTCATGAACGTATGTCGGGTTCTTATCACAAGCGGATACGCAGTTACCAGATACGATAGCTCCGTCCATAACTTCTGTTGGGTTCATGATTGTAGAAAGTGTTCTCTTTGCATCAACACCGTATACATATGTGTCATGAAGAAGTCCCTGACTCTGAAGCATCTGTACATAAGCAACTCTCGGAAGATTCGGGAATTTTTCTTTTCCTTCCATGATTCCGTATGTTTCATATGTCTTTGTCTCGTCTGGTGTGAGTTCACGAGCAAGTTCCCCAAGATAAACTGCTACTCTGAATCCAGCAAGACGAACAGCTTTTTCATATTCATGCTGTTTGATTCCGTCAACTGGTTCACAAACAACTACTAAGTTGTTCAGTTTAGAGAATGGTGTGTATTCTGCACCCGGGCCAGACATATCGATGATACCTTCCTGGAATCCAACGATCTTACCAGCTGTTACAACAGCCATTCCTTTTAATGCATATGTCTTACCACTTCCTACAGTGTCAACTTTTGCGATAACGCCTGGGAAGACTCCCCCTCTTCCTTCAACTTTAACACGTGGTTCAATAACATCTTTAACCGGAGTGATACGAACGCTTTCACCTGGTTTTGCGATATCAAATTTAACACCTTTGATTTTTTCGTCCTCAAGAACGATTGCCTTTACAGCTTCTTCGTCAACATAAAGAACACCATTTTCGATCTTTGATTCAGATGCGAACTGAATGTCGTTAATAAAAATGTGACCTACTTCTAATTTCACTGTAAATTCCCTCCTTTTTTGAATGTGTTTGTTATATGCTCAAAAGTACACCAAACCGCATGTACTTCTACAGCCTTTTTTCTATCGCCAGCTTTCTGCTGACGGCAGTGCGCTTGAGATCAGTGTATAATCTACAAGCTGGAAGTCTGCATAAACCTGAGGTTTATAAAGATCAGACTTAAACTGAAATTTGCCACACGCCTGAATGGCACTTGCGATGATCTGCATTGCCTGCGCATCCAGACCTTCCGGCGATTCCGAGAGCATAACCGACTTATATGGAGTCTCATTCGGTTTTACGCTTCCGGACAGTGGATGTGTCAGAAGTTTGTATCCCTGGAAGATCATCTTCTGAACTTTTTTAAGTGTGTCCTCATAAGAAAGTTCTTCATATTCCACATGATAATCTTCCCCGAGTTTTTCTTTTACCAGTGGATTATTTGTGATAATCATAAATCCAGTATTCATAGCCGCTTCTTCCTTTCGTCCCCTGTCCGTTTATGCGGTCTTTTTTGACTCCCTGTGTCTGAAATACTCCAGATAATTTTTTAACATATATCTGGTATCAAAAAAGGACGTCAAAACAACCTCTCTGTTTTAAACGCCCTTTCTGTTTCCTTGTAAATTCGGTAATTCCGGATTCAGAGTGTAGTACCTTTCCCGATCCTTTTGCCTGAAAGTTTCACCATTCAACGAGCTTTACTGCTCTACGGTTTGCATCTTCGGCGACCATTTATCAAATATCTTTATAAATGATTCTCTCGCAGGAAATATCAACCTACTATCTAATTGACTGCATCTTTTATTCATTTTGCATCAGCTCTCTTGCTGACATGATTACTATAACACACATTTATACAAAATGCTAGTCTTTTTATAGATTTTTTTGTATATTTCTTATTGTTTTTTTCTATAACTATTTCTCAGCTATTATACAAATTATCTATTTTCCCTTTTTCTGATTTGGCAGGAAATTATTATAGTAATCATCGTGCGTCTTCTTAACAAGACCGCTGAGTGCTACCAGTGCAATCGCATTCGGGATAACCATCATACTGTTGAAGCAGTCTGCCATATTCCATACAAGATCTACTTCCTGAAGTGATCCGAGCGCTACGCAGATACATACAATGATTGAGTAAATTTTAACAGCTTTTGCTCCAAACAGGTAACGGATGTTTGCTTCACCGAAGAAATACCATCCGATGATCGTTGAGAATGCGAAGAATAACATACAGATCGCGATAAAGATCTCACCGAACTTACCATATAATGTAGAGAATGCATACTGGCTCAGCTGTGCGCCTGTAAGACCAGATGTTCTTGAACCGGTTGTGATGATTACAAGAGCTGTCAGGTTCAGGATTACAAATGTATCGATAAATACACCAATCATTGCTACAAAGCCCTGTTCTACCGGATGATTAACTTTTGCTACTGCATGTGCATGCGGTGTAGAACCCATACCAGCTTCATTTGAGAAGAGACCTCTTGCCACACCTTTCTGTACTGCAAGCTTCAAGGTTGCGCCCATTGCACCACCTGCTACTGCTGCTGGTTTAAACGCACCGACAATAATGTCATGGAATGCTGACGGGATTGCTGTAACGTTTGCAAAAATTACGATCAAAGAACCTACTATGTAAAACGCTGCCATGATCGGCACGATCAGTTCAGTAACTTTTGCGATTCGCTTCATACCACCTGTGAATACAAACAGAGAAACAACTGCTACAAAAATACCCATTGCAATCTTCGGAATTCCGAATGCAGTGTTCCATGATGCTGCAATTGAGTTAGACTGAACCGCATTGCCCATGAATCCAAGTGCAAAGATGATCAGGACTGCAAAAATAGCTGCCAGAACTTTTCCGAACGCTCCTTTAAATGCTCCTCGTATGTAATATACCGGACCACCGGTTACGGTTCCGTCATCACTGACTTGCTTGAACTTCTGAGCCATAACCGCTTCTGCGAAGATCGTTGACATTCCGAGAAATGCACTGATCCACATCCAGAAGATTGCTCCCGGACCACCGACTGCAATTGCGGTTGCAGCTCCGGCGATATTTCCGGTACCAACCTGAGCAGCGATCGCTGTTGCAAGTGCCTGGAAAGAAGACATTCCGTCTTTTCCGGCATCCCCTTTCTTGCCAAAAAGTCCGCCAAAGGTTCTGTTCCATCCATCTTTAAAGCCACGGATCTGGATAAATCCAAGCTTAAATGTGAACAGCAAGCCAATACCTACAAGTGCTATGATCAGCACCGATCCTGTTAGGACATCATTTACCTTTAATACTAAATCGTTAATGTTCATACAATAACCCTCCTTTTTAATAGACATCCCTTATAGTTTTTATCTGTTGAATCTATAATAACTTATTTATAGTTTTTATGCAATATTTTCAGTTAACTTATTTATTTTTTGTATATTATCACCATGTTACTGCGATAACATAATAAATTCACTCTAAATAAGTGCGTTTTTTCGCGCTTTTCTATGTTTGTCAAAAATGCTGTTTTTATGTTTTTCGTCAAATTGTCTAATTAATAACGATTTAATATCTATACATTTCCATGGGATTTATAGATTCTTTCACATGAACACGTTAATTCTTTACTATATTGATATTTCAAAGAAGTTATTTTCAGACCATGAAACATAAATAAAAAGCAGGAAACATTCTTCCGTCTTACCCGGAAATCTGCTTCCTGCTCTTCTATTTTTGTTTATTCAGATATTCTATACATTAATCTCTGCTTTTACACCAAGCAGCTCTTTATTTTCATCCAGGATCGGCCGGATCACATTCTTAAGGAATGCTTCGACCTGTTCTTTGGAACGTCCTACATATTTGGATGGATCCATTGTTTTCTGAAGATCCTCCAGGCTCAGATTAAATGCATCATCTGCCGCGATCAGTTCAAGAAGGTTGTTGTCCAGACCTTTTTCTTTAACATTCTTTCCTGCTTCCATCGAAAGTTCACGGATTCTTTCATGCAGTTCCTGACGGTCTCCACCAGCTTTCACTGCATCCATCATAATATTCTCTGTTGCCATGAACGGAAGTTCAGACATCAGACGTTTTTCAATTACTTTCGGATATACAACCAGTCCGTCAACGACATTCAGGCACAGATCCAGAATACCGTCAATCGCGAGGAAACCTTCCGGTACACTCAGGCGCTTGTTTGCAGAGTCATCCAGAGTACGTTCAAACCACTGTGTAGCAGAAGTGATCGCCGGGTTCAGTGCATCAATCATCACGTAGCGGGACAGAGATGCGATTCGTTCGCTTCTCATTGGATTTCTCTTATATGCCATTGCAGAAGATCCGATCTGCGTCTTTTCAAACGGCTCTTCCACTTCTTTCAGATGCTGGAGAAGACGGATGTCATTGGAGAATTTGTGTGCACTTGCTGCAATTCCGGCAAGAACATTCACAACTCTTGTATCCACTTTACGGGAATAGGTCTGTCCGGATACCGGATAGCATGCTTCAAATCCCATCTTCTTAGCAATCATCGGATCAATCTTATCAATGGTTTCCTGATCCCCCTCAAACAGTTCCAGGAAACTTGCCTGTGTACCGGTTGTTCCTTTTGATCCAAGAAGCTTCAGGCTCCCAAGTACATAATCAAGATCCGCAAGATCCATGGAAAATTCCTGCATCCACAGAGTTGCTCTCTTTCCAACCGTTGTCGGCTGTGCTGGCTGAAAATGAGTAAATGCAAGTGTCGGAAGATCTTTATACTGATCTGCGAACTTTGAAAGTTCATCCAGAACATTAACCAGCTTTTTCTTAACAAGTTTCAGGGCCTCTGCCATAACAATGATATCGGTATTATCACCTACATAGCAGGAAGTTGCTCCCAGATGGATGATTCCTTTTGCTTTCGGACACTGCTGTCCATATGCATAGACATGAGACATCACATCATGACGCACTACTTTTTCACGTGCTTTTGCGACATCGTAATTGATATCCTCTGCATGCTCTTTCAGTTCTGCGATCTGTTCATCTGTAATATTGAGCCCCAGCTCTTTTTCCGTCTCTGCAAGTGCGATCCAGAGTTTTCTCCATGTCTTAAATTTCATGTCCGGAGAAAAAATATACTGCATCTCCTTGCTGGCATACCGCTCTGAAAGCGGACTTACATACTTGTCGTATCCCATAGTCTTATCCTCCCTATTCTTCTGACTCAAACGCGTGGGAAATATCTTTTCCCGGAACGCGCATCGGGTAATTTCCTGTAAAACATGCATCGCAGTATCCAAGATCTCCAACCATGTCTTTCAGCTTATCTATTTCCATATATCCAAGAGAATCTGCTCCGATCATTTCACGGATCTGCTCCGTTGTATGTGAATGAGCAATGAGCTGATCATTCGACGGTACATCCGTACCAAAATAGCAAGGATGTAAAAACGGTGGCGAACTGATTCTTACATGAACTTCTTTTGCTCCTGCTTTCTTGAGCATCTTGATGATATTTGCACAGGTCGTTCCACGGACGATGGAATCATCTACCATAACAATACGCTTGCCCCGTACAACCTCTTCAATGACATTCAGTTTGATCTTCACACTGGACTCTCTCTGGCTCTGCTTCGGCTTGATAAAGGTTCTTCCTACATAACTGTTCTTATGAAACGCCATGCCATAAGGAATTCCGGAATATTCCGAATATCCTTTTGCCGCAACAAGTCCGGAATCCGGTACACCGACTACCAGATCAGCCTCTACCGGATAAGACTGTGCAAGAGCTTTTCCCGCAACAATCCTTGCATGATATACATTGATGCTGTCGATCACACTGTCCATACGTGCGAAATAAATATACTCAAAAATACAACGCGCCTGCTTTTCAGGTGGAATCTGCATACTCTTGTCCGAAGACACACCATGCTTTGTAAAACTGACAATCTCTCCCGGCTCTACATCACGGACAAAATCTGCTCCAACAGCCGCAAGCGCACAGCTTTCTGATGCCAGAAACCAGGTATTATCACGCTTACCGATACAGAGTGGTTTGAGGCCAAACGGATCTCTCGCTCCGATCATCTTACGCGGGCTTGATACAACCAGTGCATATGCACCCTCAATCTTCTTCATCGCATTCTTGACCGCATCCTCTGCCTTCGAAACCTTCAAACGCTCTCTTGCAATGTGATAGGCAATCACTTCTGAATCAATGGTTGTCTGGAAGATAGCTCCTGTATATTCCAGCTCATGACGAAGCTCAATTGCATTTGTCAGATTACCATTGTGGGCAATTACCAATGTACCTTTCACATAATTCAGAACCAGTGGCTGTGCATTTTCCGCACGCGTTCCTCCTGCTGTCGAATACCGCACATGTCCGACGCCGAGGTTTCCCTTTAATTTGTCAAGCTCTTCCTCATTGAATACTTCGTTGACAAGTCCAAGCCCTTTCCTGAAATGGACTTTCCGCTTGCCATAGGTATCTGTCACTGCAATTCCGCAGCTTTCCTGCCCTCTGTGCTGAAGGGCAAACAAACCATAGTACACCGACGGTGCAACATCGCCGCCATCCATATCATAGGCTCCGAATACACCACATTCTTCACCTAACCCAGTCTCTACTCTTTCAAGTTCGCTCATCGTTTTGTCTTCTCCTATTTGTTGTATCCGCTTATTTTTTACATAGAGAGTATAATACATGATTTTCCGAAAATCAATACACAGCCTTGAACTTTCTCCCGAACACTATGCTCTTCTGTACTCTTTTTTCCATTCTTCAAACAATTCCCTTGACGGTTCGATGTTGATATTTTCTCTCACATTTTCTATCTTTTCTGTAAGTTTATTGTCAATTTCCAAAAGGATTTCATTGCCCATAACCATCTTCTGATATTCATCCTGCGGCATGTATCTGGAACTTGCATACAGATAACCTTCCAGCATTTTATTATCTTCACAGATCTTATACGCCTTCTCATACATTCTCGCCGACTCTTCATACAGAAATGCTCTCCCATATGCTCCGGCAAGGCACGCATACACGCGGCCATAAAAACGCTTATCTACCGAATCATCCTTTTCTCCGTTGATAATCGACATGTAAACCAGGATTGCCGATTCCAGTTCTCCGCTTTCCATCAGCGTATCTGCTTTGTATTTCTGGCGTTCTACTTCTTTCTGGTTCTTGAGTTTTTCCAGAACATTCTGGATGTGTGCCATTTCACCCGGTGTGTAGATTCTGGATTCATGCAGCACAAGAACCACAAATTTCTCCACGGAACCATGATTCCGGATCAATTCCACCAGCTTTACTGCAAGATCCTGCATTTCCAGTTCATCTGCAATCCATCTGCAGAGCTGCTCATTCATGATCGTATAATCGATCAGATACAGATTGTTGCACAGATAATAACACAGTTCTTCAAGTGTACTGATCCTTGTATGGATCCTCGAAATTTCATATGGATGTTTTGCCTTTTTCTTATGACAAAGAATTAAACTGCCCATTGCTGCCTCCTAATTCAATGATCTTCTCCACCCGGAATCCTGATGGCGCAAAAAATTCACCAAATCCCATATCTTCAAAAATAATATGACAGGTCTTTTCATCCGAGAAAAATGTATTAATCTTCAGACGAAGCGCATAATTTTTCCGGTCCGGCATACCTTTCAGGGAAACCGGCTCCACAAGATGCCTGCCGGTCACCAGAGAATCTACATGGATTTCAATATTCTCTGTATCACCAAGAAGCACCTCGAACTGTCTGTCTGATTCGTACCAGTGATTGCCCCAGGATACCAGTGGATACCAGCCTTCTTCTCCATTCACGCGCATCCGCACAGAAATCTGCTCGGTCAGCTTTGTCTCATCCAGGTAGACCGGTGCATCTGACTGTTCCTCTTTTCTGCGCTGCGCCGTATAACACGCCCCTTTACTGTACAGATTATTTCCCATAAACGCACGGCGTCCGTTACAAAGAACGCGCAGAGAATTCGGATACCAGTTATTTTCAAACCCATCCCCTGTCAAAAAGACAGAAGAGATCATCTTCTTGTTGAATACACTCTGGATAAAACGTTTAAAATGCTCATCTGCCGCTTTTGCCTTCTCAACATGCAGCACCGGATAAACTGCTTCCAGTTCTTCCATACGCGCATCCGCCACCTTGTCCACTGTCACAAAGCTTTCCCTGCTTTTCTGCGAACTGTTCTTCAGTTCCCGCAGCATATATGCCCGGATCACATCCTCGTCACAGTAGAAAAGTGCCGCTTCATACTGCCATAATTCTTTCGGCTGGTTAAACATATAATGACAGAAGCTTTCCTTGTAGTCCTGAACATAAATATTTTCCTTTGCCACTCCGAGCTTCTGACCGATTCCCTTCAGCAGGACGCGGATGTCTTCGTTTTTCTCCGGGACTGTAAACGTGATGCTTTCAATTTCTTCAAATCCATTCAACGTGTACTTTACAAAATCTGCCAGAAGCTGGACACCTTCATATTCCTGTCCGTCTACCTCGATTTTCCTATTGCCAAGCGCACATTCCCAGATTCCTTCCACGCAGATACTGTCCCTTACCGTAGACATTCTTCTTGCCTGTCTTCCGTAAGTCCAGGTCTCTTTGTAATAGTTCATCACCAGAGGGATCTGATTGTTTTCCTTTTCAATCCCTGTATCTACCGTCTCCGGTTCCTGTGTTTGTTCATTATAATAACTGATCTGACACATCTTTGCATTGATGTCATATCCTATGATACTTCCATGTGCCATGAAGTATTTCCTCCTTTAGTAAGCAACAAAAATATCATCAGCAAGCTGTTTTTCTGTTGCAAATTCCTTCATTGCGATTGCCAGCGCTTCATCCTTCAGCGATGTCATATCATTCAGTCTTCCAAATCTTCCGATCGGCCTTACCTCCCGCGGTTTATAATCACGTTTTTCCGTGACTGTCACCTTATCTTTATTCGTCTCTGTAAAATAATAACGAAGAGATTCATCACCGAACAAAATAAAGCTCTTGATATAAGTATCTTCATACGCCGGAAGCAGTATTTCTTCCTGGTAGTTCATATTGTCGCTTTCACCCTTACGTATCTGATAAGAAATCGCCACCTTGCTACCAGGCTTTGCGTGATATTCAATCATCGTCTTATCATAAAGCTGCACTTCTCTCAGCCAGCTCTCCGGATATTTTAAATAGAAAGAAAAATACAGCTGTTTCTCACACATTTCACGCAAAAATTCACGCAACATCGGTTCCAGTTCCTGATGCACTTCCCTGCTGGAATAATATTTCAGCAGAGCGATCTTGCAGATATCCGGAAGATCTTCCTCTTTGCGGTATTCATTTGCAATGATCACAAAAATACATCCTTTTACCTGGCGTCCATTTACCACATACTCTCTTGAAACATAGGCAAGATACGCTCTCTTCAAGCGGAAATACGTTCTTCCTTCATAATAATCCGCAAAAATCTCTTCCTCACCAAACATAGTTTCTGAGAAAAGCATCTGCGTAATGATCCTCTCTGAAAGCTTGTAAGTCGTAATATCGTAATCTCTCGCCACATGCCAGAGCCTCTTCATGTTACGGGTAGAGCCACAATAATACTCAGCAAGATAAGAAAGTGTCTGCTTATCATACTGGTCTTTCAGGAACAGTTCAAAACAAAGTGCCAGAAGGAAATCATCCTCCTCCGCTCCTTCTTCGCGCAGGCGCATGCTGCACATTTTAAATACTTCTTTTTCATCTGCCGTCTCAAGTCCATGCTTTCTAAGCATATCCCAGGTCAGTTCTTTTTTCTCTTTTTTTCGTTCCTCTTCCTCATGCTCTTCCTGATATTTTCTGCAGATTTCCATATACCGGTTCTCATAGAACATCCGCATAGTTTCATATGGAATAGAATCAATATAATGACGGCCGTCTTTTGATTCCCAGACGATCCGCGCGTCCTTACTGTACAGATATACAATCACACCATCTGCGTTGTACTGTACTTTCTGACTGATTGTTCCATCCGGTTCGATCACCATGACAAACGCCATGTTCTTTGCCGTTGTCTTAATCTCATAAGCATGACAGATATCATAAACCGCCCGGATCCTTTCCGGTGTCATATCCCGCTCGGTGCAGCAGCGTTTGTAAATGATATGCAAGATATCATTGATTCTGCGGTTCTCAAGCTGTGTCCATGCAAACCGTTCCATCTGCTCTCTGTAAGCACTGTAAAGTTCACTGCTTTCTTCTTCGCAGTTGATCAGATTCGCATAAAGTACTGCTGCTTTTTTATATTCCAGTGTATTTCCATGCCGGAAGTAAAGCAGTACCGATTTCGGAAACTGTCTGTCCAGATATTTATCATCTACAGTCATCATATAATATTCAAAAAGCTGCGCGATCTTCAGATCTTCTTTTACTGCTGATGCATACCACTCAAAGCAGTCAGGCGTTGTGCGATTGCCACGGATCAGGTGAGTACAGATCGCTGTCAGGATCTGTGGATCCGGGAAAATCCGATACACTTTCCGCATCATTTTGTCCAGATTCTTATCATAGGTCCGCTGCTGGGATGCCAGGTTTGCCATGTAAAGTGCAATTTCCTTTGTCAGGACTCCGTGTTTCTGTGCAAAATTAAGAATCTGCACTTCAAATGCTGATAGTTTTTTCAGACAGGTTGGTTTCTCCAGAAAACACCGGTATGCCTGCCAGTACAGGATCACCTGATTCGCACCGTTGCTGCAATGGCGTTCCAGAACCTGTAATTTTTTGCTGTAGTTTTTATATTCCGGATCAATGTCAATCAGCATACACACAAGCTGCCATGACGTCGGTTCTTTCATATATGCCTTATTCAGTTCTTCTATCGCTTTGTTAACCTGGCTGCCTGATTTTCTTAAAAGCGCAGTCAGATACAGATAATACGATGAAATGACGGAATCCTTATTCACTGAGAAACGGCTGTAATTGTAATCATCCAGAATATCACTTGCCTTGTCCGACTCCTTGCAGAGCAGATTAAGATGCGCATCAAACAGTGGATAAACATCTCCGTCTTCTGAATATATATCCAGTCCCTTCAGTTTTTCTCTTGTCGCATCCGCCCATGCTGTCAGATTTTTTCCGTCTGCCTTGTACGCAAGAAATTCCTTTATGATCGATGCGATCGTCTTATCTGCCACACGTCTGTTCTCCGCATGATCCTTGTGATTGGCCAGCATTACCTCATAGGTCAGCGATTCATACGGACTTTCAAAAACAATCTGTCCATAATTATTTCCCGCATGAGCCTTTTCCGGATGAATGATATAACTGAAATCAAACAGATTTCCCACAAAATCATCCGTTGTAAAGTTATCTCTTCCAATCTGGATAAAGTCACCACTCACATGTACCTTTACCGGCATAAACCCCCAGGTATTCTTTGTGAAATGAATAATCTCGCGGGTTGCTTCTTTTAAATTGCGGAATGTTCTCTGATTCCGTCCCATCGTCAGGAAAATACATTCTTTCTGTTTGATTCCGACCAGAAATTCTTCCATCGCCTGTTCACCGAGAGACCATTTTCTAATATTATCATAAAGTGCCTTTATCCTTGGCTCTTCATACTTTATCACATCATAAAAATCGCGTGATCTGAAAAGACGGTGTGCCTCAATAAAGTTCTCCATCGCCAGCCTTTTAAAATCACGGATAATCTGTACTCTTCCACAGGAAGTCTCGATCGATGGTTTTTCAATGATCGCAGTAAAGTTTACCTCAAATTCTCCACCATTACATACGATCGTAAACTTTCCCTGTTCAACATGCCCGGGAGCAAGTCCGCTTCCATCATAAGTAAAACGGATTTCCACCGGGTTTCCCTCAAATCCCTGTTCTTCTAAATGTACACGAAAAGAAGAAGAATATACAAGTCCTCTGATATCTCCTTCTTTCCTGTTCTTCAAAATGAAACTTCCCTGGCAGGACTCTCCTTCCCCGATCGTCATCTCAAGATTCGTTACCGGCAGTACAATCTCCGGATGAATGGTTCGGAAATCTCCTTTGGAAAATTTTTTTATTTTATTCTTCAAGCTTGCCACCTACTTCTGCATTGCATTTTTTCAAAAAGACATTATAATAAATTATAACATTATTCTGCATATCAGGCAATGCGGAATACCCGATTTTTTTAATTCACAGATTTTTGTTATACACAAAGGAGAATACTATTTATGAAAGCGAAACCGCAGTTTCATGGAAGCGACACCGCTGCTGTCGCCGCATTTTATCATGTACCGACGGACGAGATCGTCTGCTTTGGAGCCAATGTCAACCCACTTGGATTATCCGAAAAGCTCAAAGAAGATCTCTCAGCGCATCTGGATCTTCTAAGCAGCTATCCGGACCGTAACTACACTGCTCTGAAGAAAGTAATCGCCGGTTATTGCCAGATTTTACCGGAACACGTGATCGTCGGAAACGGTTCTACTGAACTGATCTCTCTTCTGATCCAGACACGGAAACCTCAGAAAACACTGGTACTTGGTCCGACCTATTCCGAATACGGCCGGGAACTGGATCTGATTGGGAGTTCGGTCCACACTTATTTATTAAAGGAGGCAGATCAGTTCCATCTTGATATCGATGATTTCTGTGCCGAAATCAAAAAAGGCTATGAGCTGGTGATCTTATGCAATCCGAACAATCCAACTTCCTCTGCCCTTAGAGCTTCTGAGGTCCAGACCATTCTGGACTGCTGCCGGGAAACCGGTTCTTTCCTGATGATTGACGAGACTTACGTTGAATTTGCACCGGATATCGATGCAATTTCTTCCATGTCGCTGATCGAAAGTTATGACAATCTGATGATCCTGCGTGGGGTATCCAAATTCTATGCAGCTCCGGGTCTCCGGCTTGGCTACGGCGCAACCAGCAACCGGCAGTTTCTTCAGGATCTTCTGCTGATGCAGAATCCATGGAGTCTCAACAGCCTCGGCGCTTATGCCGGTGAGAAAATGCTTCAGAATCAGGAGTATATCCGGAAGACACGGGAGCTGATTCTCTCCGAACGAGAGAAAATGTGTGATCATATTTCCAGAATCGATGGACTGACCGTCTATCCGGCCTATGCAAATTTTGTACTGGTAAAGATTGAAAAAGAGGGAGTTACTTCTGCGGATGTATTTGAATTTCTGATCAAGCAGGGTCTGATGGTGAGAGACTGCTCCAGTTTCAAAGAACTGGGCGGGGAATACTTCCGGTTCTGCATTATGGCTCCGGAAGATAATAAGAGACTGCTTCAAGGAATACAGGATTTCTTCGCATAATGTTCCCCACAAAAATAGGGGTGGTGTCCGTGTTCACACGAACATCATCCCCTTTTTTGTACGAGCTTCGGAGTTGCCATGCATCCGTATGAAACTGCCAGTGACAGTTTCATAGGTGACGATCAATATCATTTGCGCCGGGCTCCGTCCCTTTCCACTATTTCTTCAAAATAAGCGCCACAAACACAAGGTCTTCTTCCCCCGCATTTTTGATGCCGTGACCATTTCCATCTGCACAGAAGGTCACATCTCCGACTTCTACCGGATACTCTTTTCCGTTATCATTATAAATGCCGGCTCCTTTTGTCAGATAATAAGTTTCCGTCTCTCCGTGATGCTCATGATATCCAATCTCACATCCCGGCTTTAAGGTAACTTCATTGAACATCTTGCAGTGTGCGCCCAGCTGTTCACCTTTGATCAGTTCTTCCTTCAGGATATAGCCTGCGCCGCCTGCTACATTTTCTGCTTTGATTGGTTGTCTTTCTGCTTTCTTTGTCATGACTCTTTTCCTCCTGTCTGATCAGATTTCTTTATCTGTCATTGTGACAAAATTATTGAATTGCGTCAAGTGCCGCAGAAATATCTGCGATCAGATCCTCTTTATCTTCAAGTCCCAGGCTGATACGGATCAGTTCTGCCGGAACTCCTGCTTCTTTTAACTGCTCATCATTCATCTGGCGATGTGTGGATGTTGCCGGGTTCAGACAACAGGTTCTCGCATCTGCCACATGGGTTTCAATCGCTCCAAGCTTCAGATTCTGCATGAATACGGAAGCAGCTTCTCTTCCACCTTTCAGTCCGAAAGATACTACTCCACAGCCTCCATCTGGCATGTATTTCTTTGCTCTTTCATAGTATTTGCTGGATGGAAGTCCCGGATAATTGACATAAGCAACCTTTGGGTGCTGCTCCAGAAATTCTGCCACAGCCTGTCCGTTCTCCACGTGTCTTGGCATACGCACATGAAGAGATTCCAGTCCGAGATTCAGGATAAATGCATTCTGTGGTGCCTGGATCGATCCGAGATCACGCATCAGCTGGGAAGTACATTTTGTGATAAATGCGCCTTCTTTTCCGAATTTCTCAGCATAGGTGATTCCATGATAGCTTTCATCCGGTGTGCAAAGTCCGGGATATTTATCTGCATAAGCCATCCAGTCAAATTTACCACTGTCTACGATTGCTCCACCGACTGCTGCTCCATGTCCATCCATATATTTTGTAGTCGAATGTGTCACAATATCTGCTCCCCATTCGATCGGACGACAGTTGACCGGTGTCGGGAAGGTATTATCCACGATCAGCGGTACACCATGTGCATGTGCAACCTTTGCAAAAAGCTCAATATCCAGAACAGTAAGAGCCGGATTGGCAATCGTCTCACCAAACATCAGCTTTGTATTTGGCTGGAATGCCGCATTTAACTCTTCTTCTGTTGCATCCGGAGAAACAAATGTTGCGTTAATTCCCATTTTCTTCATTGTCACACTGATCAGATTGAAGGTTCCACCATAAATCGAGGAGGAAGCCACAATATGATCTCCTGCTTCACAGATATTGAACATAGCAAAGAAATTCGCTGCCTGTCCGGAAGAAGTCAACATTGCAGCTGTTCCGCCTTCCATCGCCGCGATCTTTGCCGCTACGTGGTCGTTGGTCGGATTCTGCAGACGGGTGTAGAAATATCCGGATGCCTCCAGATCAAATAATTTCCCCATATCTTCACTTGTATTGTATTTGAATGTCGTAGACTGAATAATCGGAACCTGTCTCGGCTCTCCATTTCCAGGTGTATAACCTCCCTGTACGCATTTTGTTCCCATATGATAAGTATTCATGAGAAAGTTCCTCCTTTTTCTTTTATACATTTCCTCTAATGTATAGTTATTAAGTATGTTTTCTATTATAGCAGAAAACAGGAGATTTTGTTTAAAAATCTCCCATTTGTTTTATATTTTTCGTAGAATATGCAGTTTTTCTTTTGTTTTCCTCTTACGGTTTACATCTCCCACACGGGCTATACCCCTCTTTGATCAGTTCTTCTCTTGAACCTGTAAATGTTTTTTTATTTCCTTCTTTGATATCTTTTACTCCTGAGCACTCCGGCGTATGGAACTTCTTTGTATTTTCATTCAACACATACGTCTTTTCCTCTGTATTTCCACTGTTTTTTCCCGTACCCGCTGACGCATCCGCATCGGAAAGCGCTGCCTTTCCCGTTGCATAATCAATCGTAATTCCCGGCTGTACATTATAGACATACACATTAAATTTCACACCTTCTCCATGATCCTCCACCGATTCTGCTTCCATTAAAACTCCGGATGCAACCAGGTTCTCTCCTTCAAATACCGGTGTAACACGATACATTACATGATTATCTGTCTCTTTGATGTAATCGGCAACCATATTTTCAAATGGCAGCATCCCATCCACGTTCATATAGCGGGTTCCTGTAATCAGATTCTTTTCGTTCGCATTTTCTGCTGTCAGCTGATAGCCGATCAGATGACAGCGGTTGTAAAGATATTTTCCATCCACATTGTCAAATTTTATTGTCTGCCACCCGGACGGTTTCACCTGTCCAATCTTTCCTCTTTTCCCGGTCGGCATCAGTTCTGTCCCAATGCTGGACTCGGCAACACCGCACCGCCCCAGCTCATCCAGATCGCTGTAGCTTTCATAAGACTGATCTGTCAGCTCATCTTCGGTAAAATCCGGTTCATTATCGTCGATCACTACATACGGCGTTCCGCTGTATGCCGGAATATTATCCAATGTAGCGCTCACCGGCTCCTGGCTGCCACCTGCTGCCGATTCATTTTCTCCGCTACCTGACTGCCTTTCAATTACTGTTGCCTGACTGTCGCCATACGATACGCTTTGTGCATCTGCTCCACCTGCGCCACAAGCTGTCAGAAACAATGCACACGCCAGAAGCAGCGCACCTCTCATTTTTCCAATTTTCTTCTTCATAGCACTCCCTGCCTGTTGTAAATTTCTTTTGTAATCTTCTCATGGGAGTAACCGGAAAATTCTTTTCTCTCTTCCAGTCTCCACTTGCTTAAATCTACCTCAAAAAATACATCTGCCGGATAATCCCGGTTCCATTTATACAGAACAATCTCTGTAATCTTCCCCTCATATCCAGCCAGATTCTCTCCCTCAACAAAACAGAAATCCTCTTCTTCTGCCTTTTCCAGAAAATCCCGGTCAACCTTCCACTTTTTTTCATCCTCCGGTCGCCCTGCGTTCTGCATTTTCTTCCCGATCCCAGTCTCCCGGCATACCTCTTCTTTCGCTTTAAAGACTTCTTCAAAAAGCTTATCTGACCCCGGCGCCATCCAGAGCACATTCCCTCTCGTCATCTCGAGAATATCCCCCGACACCATCCGGTCCCGGCTCACTCTCCTGCCATTAAAACACACACCCATCCGGTTATCCACACACACAATAATTCTCACACCACTAAACTCCTTCCCTACAATTTCCACCAGTTTGCACAACTTGAATTTGAACACATTCTTTTGCCACAGTAGCGTCCGTCTTACTATTACACATTTTCATAACACAAACAGGCAGAGAAATCTCCCTGCCTGTCCGCATTCATAACATCTTATTCAACTTTCGCAATATCAATCAGTGTAAGCTGACGGATATCTGTATTTTCCAGACTTGTCACAAGTGCTCTTGCAGTATCCATAGCCGTCAGTACATTGACACCTGTCTCGATTGCATTACGACGGATTACAAATCCATCTCGTGCATGATCTGCTCCCTGCGGAGGAGTATCAATTACAAGGTCGATCTCATGTCCAAGGATCAGATCCATCAGGTTCGGTGATTCCTGCTCAATCTTATTGACCGGAATTGCTTTTACGCCACCTTCTTTTAATGCATCAGCTGTACCGCGTGTTGCAAAGATACGGTAGCCGAGTGCCTCAAATCTGCGTCCGATCTCAACAGCCTCTCCCTTATCCTCATCACGAACAGTCATGATCATGTTCTTGTATTTTGGAAGGTTGATTCCAGCTCCAAGGAACGCTTTGTAAAGTGCCTCGTTAAACGTAGTTGCAATTCCCAGGCACTCACCTGTAGACTTCATTTCCGGTCCAAGGCTGATATCTGCACCACGGATCTTCTCAAATGAGAATACCGGCATCTTGATTGCAATATAATCAGCTTCTTTCTGAAGTCCCGGTGTGTAACCCATCTCTTTGATCTTGTGTCCGATGATCGCTCTTGTAGCAAGCGGAACGATCGGGATACCTGTTACCTTACTGATATAAGGAACGGTACGGCTTGAACGTGGGTTTACTTCGATGACATAAACATCTTCGCCACATACGATAAACTGGATGTTGATCATACCAATTACATGAAGGGCTTTTGCAAGACGCTTTGTATATTCTTCAATTTTACGCTTTGTCACTTCGGAAATGCTCTGTGCAGGGTATACGGAAATACTGTCACCAGAATGGATTCCGGCACGCTCGATATGTTCCATGATACCAGGGATCAGGATGTCTGTTCCGTCACATACTGCATCGACCTCAATCTCTTTACCAACCAGGTATTTATCAACCAGAATCGGGTGATCCTGTGCAATACGGTTGATGATTCCGATGAATTCATCGATATCATGATCGTTGATCGCAATCTGCATTCCCTGTCCGCCAAGTACATAAGAAGGACGAACCAGTACCGGATAGCCGAGACGGTTGGCAACTTCTTTTGCTTCTTCAGCGGTAAATACGGTATCTCCCTTCGGACGCGGAATGTTGCACTGTGCAAGGATCTCATCAAAGAGCTCTCTGTCTTCTGCTGCATCTACGTTTTCTGCGGAAGTTCCAAGGATCGGCACTCCCATCTTCATCAGGGATTCAGTTAATTTGATCGCAGTCTGTCCACCAAACTGAACAACAGCTCCATCCGGTTTTTCCAGGTCTACAATGCTCTCTACATCTTCCGGAGTAAGTGGTTCGAAATACAGCTTATCTGCAATATCGAAGTCCGTACTTACAGTTTCCGGGTTGTTATTTACGATAATCGTCTCGTATCCTTCTTTTGCAAATGCCCATGTACAGTGTACAGAACAGAAGTCGAACTCGATACCCTGTCCGATACGGATCGGACCAGATCCAAGTACGAGGACTTTCTTCTTGCCGGAAGTCTCTTCTACTTCGTTCTGGCTTCCGAATACAGAGTAATAGTATGGTGTCTCTGCTGCGAACTCAGCTGCACAGGTATCAACCATCTTGTATGCTGCAACGATTCCGTTTGCATGACGCATATCGTGGATTTCTCTCTCATCTTTTCCGGTCAGTCGTGCGATGACATTATCCGGGAACTCGATACGTTTTGCTTCTTTGAGAAGTTCCGGTGTCAGTTCCTGTGTCTTCAGAGCCTGTTCCATCTCAACAAGGATTGCGATCTTGTCGATGAACCATTTGTCGATCTTTGTGATCGCATGGATCTCGTCATAAGAGATTCCTTTGCGGAGTGCTTCGGCGATCATCCAGATTCTGCGGTCATCTACGATTTCCAGTTTTTCCAGAATTTCTTCTTTGGAAAGTGCTGAGAAATCATAAGAAAGCAGGCAGTCTACATGCTGTTCCAGAGAACGAATTGCTTTCATAAGAGCTCCTTCAAAGTTATCGCAAATACTCATAACTTCTCCGGTAGCCTTCATCTGTGTCGTCAACGTTCTCTTTGCACTGATAAATTTATCGAATGGAAGTCTCGGCATCTTAACAACACAGTAGTCAAGCATTGGCTCGAAGCTTGCATAAGTTTTCTTTGTAACTGCATTCTTGATCTCGTCCAGTGTATATCCAAGAGCGATCTTTGCAGCAACTTTTGCGATCGGGTATCCTGTTGCTTTGGAAGCCAGTGCAGAAGAACGGCTTACACGCGGGTTTACCTCAATTACGCAATATTCAAAAGAGTCTGGATGTAATGCGTACTGTACATTACATCCACCGGTAATATTCAGTTCTGTAATGATATTCAGTGCCGAAGTACGCAGCATCTGATATTCTTTATCTCCAAGAGTCTGGGAAGGTGCAACAACGATACTGTCACCAGTATGAACTCCGACCGGATCAATATTTTCCATATTACATACAGTAATACAGTTTCCGGCACTGTCTCGCATTACTTCGTACTCGATTTCTTTCCATCCTGCAATGCAGCGCTCTACAAGAACCTGTCCTACACGTGACAGACGGAGTCCGTTCTCAAGGATTTCTTCCAATTGTTCCTGATCATGTGCGATACCACCACCGCTTCCGCCGAGGGTATATGCCGGACGAAGAACAACCGGATATCCGATCTTATCTGCAAACGCGACACCATCTTCTATATTTTCAACGACCAGTGAAGCTGCAACCGGCTCACCGATCTTTTCCATGGTATCTTTAAATTCCAGACGGTCTTCTGCTTTCTTAATGGTTTCTGCCGTTGTACCGATCAGTCTTACATTATGTTCCTTAAGGAATCCTGCTTCTTCCAGCTCCATTGCAAGGTTCAGTCCGGCCTGGCCTCCAAGGGTAGGAAGTACGCTGTCCGGTTTTTCTTTAAGGATCAGCTGTTCTACAACTTCTACCGTAAGTGGTTCGATATAAACGCGGTCTGCAATATCTTTGTCTGTCATGATCGTTGCCGGGTTCGAGTTCAGAAGTACAACTTCAAGTCCTTCTTCCTTCAGTGAACGGCATGCCTGTGTTCCGGCATAGTCAAATTCTGCTGCCTGTCCGATTACGATTGGACCGGAACCAATAACTAATACTTTCTTTATGTCTTTATTTCTTGGCATTATTTTGTTCCTCCCATCATATCCATAAATCTGTCAAACAAGTAACCAGAATCCTGTGGTCCCGGGCAAGCTTCCGGATGGAACTGTACTGTGAAAATATTCTTTCCAACGTATGACATTCCTTCGTTTGTCTTGTCATTGACGTTCACAAATGCAGGTACTGCAACGCTTTCCGGAATGCTATCAGCATCTACAGCATAACCATGGTTCTGGGAAGAAATATAAACTCTTCCTGTCTGCAGATCTTTTACCGGATGATTTCCACCTCTGTGTCCGTATTTCAACTTGTAGGTCTTACCACCGTTGGCGAGTGCCATCAGCTGATGGCCCAGACAGATTGCAAAGATCGGGATCTCTGAATCGTATAATTTTCTGATTTCTTTAATAATGGAAGTGCAATCCGCCGGATCGCCAGGTCCGTTCGACAGCATGATACCGTCCGGATTTGCGGAAATGATCTCTTCTGCAGGTGTATTTGCCGGGTAAACGGTAACTTCACAGCCACGATCATTTAAAGATCTTGCAATGTTGTTCTTCGCACCAAAGTCCATCAATGCAACTTTTGGTCCATTGCCTTCTAAGACATATTTTTCACTGCAGGTTACTTTGGAAACTACATCTCCTACTTTGTATGCATGAAGTTTCGGAAGTACCTCATCCAGATTGTAATTTTCATTCGTTGTGATCATACCATTCATTGTACCCTTTTCCCGGAGGATTTTGGTAAGTGCTCTGGTATCAATTCCTGCAATTCCCGGAATATCCTGTTCTTTCAGGAAATCCTGAATTGTACCTTCACAACGGAAGTTGCTTGGCATTCTGGACAATTCTCTTACAATATAACCATCCGGCCACGCCTTCTTGGACTCCATATCCGGTGTAATACCATAGTTTCCGATCAGCGGATATGTCATGACAACGGCCTGTCCGGCGTAAGAAGGGTCTGTCAGCACCTCTAAGTATCCAGTCATTGAAGTATTGAATACAATCTCACTAATCATATCTTTTGTTGAGCCGATGCTTGTGCCTTCAAACACAGTTCCGTCTTCTAAAATTAGAAACGCTTTCATATGTTCACCTTATCCCTTCGTAATACTCTTTTATTCTCAAAAAAGGGGCACTCTTGGAGTCTTTTCAATTCCAGAGCGCCCACACTTTCTCAAATTGTAAAAAGTTTACCATATCTGGTTTCAGATTTCAATACCTATTTTCTATGTTTATTTTAAAGTGTAATTTTTTTAAAAAAGAGTTGCTTTTATTCAAAAATTTGATATAATATAATTCGTGACTGCGAAAGTAGTACGAATGCTGGAATAGCTCAGTCGGTAGAGCACTTCACTCGTAATGAAGGGGTCGTCGGTTCAAGTCCGATTTCCAGCTTAGTGACCAGTGAAAAAGGGAGTGCCTGTTTATCAGACATTCCCTTTTTTGTATCCGGCAGAAATGCCTATGATACCTTCACTGACTGTCCTATCGACCGGACATCTGTTTTTCCTGTTCTTCGATCATTTTCTTGACCATATAACCTCCGACAGATCCGTTCTGTCTTGAAGTTAAGTCTCCGTTGTACCCGTCTGATAACGGTACTCCCAGTTCACTTGCAACCTCGTATTTAAATTTGTCCAGTGCACCTTTTGCTTCTGGCACGGCTGCTCTGTTTGATGAACGACTTGCCATATTCATTTCCTCCTTTTTTGTAACATTTTGTTTTGTGTTACGCTCTTAGTATATGGAGAATAATCCAGATTACACTGGGAGGTTTTGTTAATTTTAGCATTTTTTATTTTGCAGTAAACTGCGCCAGATGAGTATGAAACATTTTAAGCTGAAGCATCACACATTTGGTATTCTTTGCATAAAAGCAGACTTTGGGAGAAAATTCAGATTATAATATAAAATCCAAGTCAGGATAATTCTGCAATTCTGGATACACCCACATAAATTTCGGAAATTTTATACCATGTACGGTAATCAACAGTTCCGGTTACCGGAAGACCGAACACCGACTGGAATTTGCTGACGGACGCTGCTGTTGCCGGGCCATAAATACCGTCAACTGTGATTTTCGGAATCACCGGGTATGCACCGGCAATAACATTTAGCTGTTCCTGCATTTGCCGGACTTTTGTACCAGAAGAGCCCTGGGAAAGGGTATACCCTGGCCATGAAGACGGAATGCCTGAAATTTCTTCTGCGGTGTTGATGTAAATATCATCTCCGTAATAATAGCGGAGGATTTCCGATGGAGAATACCCCTGATCACCAAGTGCTTTAGAACCCCATTGGGTCATCCAGTTCGGACACTGAACCTGTCTTCCGTCACAGTATTGTGTCAGAATCGGCTGCCTTACATTCGGTCTGGAAAGATAATCTGCAAACAGTTCGTCCACCACTGTAGAAATGGAGTCAAAAACATTACGTTCCGGAATCCATTTGTGATCAAAAGCCGTAGAAGATGTAATTGTGAAATCATAGCCCTGATTGCGATACCATTCGGTGTAAACCCGGTTCAGCGTAAAAGACATGATTGCCAGTACATTTGCCCGGATCGTATTTTCCGGCCAGGTTGCATAGATTTCACTGGAAGCAACATTTTTGATATAATCTTTATATTTTACATAATAATTCTGTGCGGTAGAATCGCGTGGTGAGCCATTGTGCACAACGATGTATTCCGGCACGACAACTCTGCTTAGCACAATCTCACCGGTTTCGTTTACTGGTTTAATCTCATTTTCCGGGATTTTCGGCGGATACACACCGTACAGAGTATGTGCAGGAATCACAAAGATTTCCGGGGGCTGGTCTTCCGGGACAAGTGGACGCAGACGAATCTTCTGAATTGCCGTCACACCGGCCAGTATCTCCGTTCCTGCGATGCTGACCGGCTCGAATCCCGGAGCGTTTACTTCCAGGGTATATTCCGCATATGGCTGTTCTTCATTTGTCACATCCAGGCTATACTCCACAGGCGGTGCGTCAAGCTCAATGGTTTCACTTTGTCCGGAGCTGTCGGTTGTCAGTTCTTCCAGGGGGGGTTCCGGAATACCTGTATAGGAAATACGGATTGACGCATCTGGAACGGGAAAAGAATCAATAGACGAAGTAATCTGTATCTGCAACTTCCCCCGGTCAGAAGTCTGCATGGCTTTCAAAAATCTCATAGCTGATATCCTCAAGGCTTTTTATACTGTCAGAAACACTATATGCAAAAAATATCCTTGTTGTGCAAAAATGAAGGGTATGTTATGATGAAACATACAGATGAGTATTTGGAGGAATTGAATAGATTATGCGAAAAAAGAGGCATCAAACCGGAAAAATTTTTTCGTTCATTCTTTTGGGGCTTGGCTGTCTCTGTCTTATATCCGGAGGAATCCTGATCGGCAGACAAATGTCAGCCAATCCGAAGGCAGAGAGTTCCGCGCGGGAAAAAGTTCCTTACGAACAGGAAAAAATTACGGATGCAGAGGTCACCGGAGAATTCTACTATGAACAGCTTTCTGATGAAGAGCAAACGGTTTATCGGGAAATTCTTCAGGGTATCCAGGAAAATAAAAAAGAAATTTATCTGCATTGCAGCAACGCGGATACTGCAAATGAAGTATTTCAGAATGTGTTAAATGACAGACCGGAAATTTTCTGGTGTGATGGAAATGCAACTTCCACAGAATATTCTCAGTCTGAAGGACAGAGCCGATATGTAGTAATAGAACCCAATTATCTTTATGAGGGAGAAGAAAAAGAACAACGGAATCAGGAGATTGAATCGGCAAGAGACACCTGTCTTTCTGGCATTTCAGACCTTTCAGATGAATATGAAAAGATCAAATACATTTACACCTATCTCATAGATAACGTAGATTATGATCTTGATGCACCGGATAACCAGAACATTTACAGTGCTCTTGTCGGAAAAAGATCGGTTTGTGCCGGCTATGCAAAAAGCTGCCAGTATCTGCTGCAGCAACTGGGTATTTCCTGTATCTATGTAACCGGACAGACTACAGATCCAAATGGAGGTGTCGCAGACCATGCATGGAATATTGTTCAGTGCAATGGTCAGTATTATTATGTAGATGCAACCTGGGGAGATCCGATATTTCTCGGCGAAGCTAATGGCTATCAGATACCGAACCTGATTGCTTACGATTATCTCTGCTGCAGTGAAAAAGAGCTTAAAAAAACACATACGATCAGCACGGACTATTTATATCCGGCATGTCAGTCTGAAGATCTGAACTATTATCAGCTGAACGGCATGTATTATGATACCTATGAGCCTGATATGCTGCGGGAAGTGATCGACAGATCGATTGAGCACCAGGAGGCTTATACGATATTTAAAATGTCAGATGATGCAGTCTATCAGCAGGTTGTGGATGAAATGCACGAAAACCTCATGGAACAAGGTGCAGGATACCTGGGTGAGCTGTATGGACTTTGGCAGGTTTCTTATTCATACAGTGAAGAAGCATCCCTTAACAAATTTATTATTTACTGGTTTTATGAATAAAAAGATAGTGGGCAGAACAATTGCCCACTATCTTTTTATCTACAGCGTCGTTTCCAGATTGCTTCCCGAAATGTAAGCCGCAAGCTTTTCACCCAGCAGTTTATATTTTTCGCCTTCTAACAGTGGATCATCACTCAGGATTTCACCCGCTGCTTCCCCTGCTTTTTTCAGAAGCTCCGAATCCTGGAACACATCTCCGATCCGGAAATCCATCAGTCCGCTCTGCCGGATTCCAAAAAGGTCTCCTGGTCCCCGAAGCTTCAGATCTTCATTCGCAATAAAAAATCCATCATTGGATTTGTTCAGGATCTCAAGTCGCTTTTTTGTCTCTTTCGTCTTCGAACCACTCATAAAAATACAATAGGACTGATGTCTGCCACGTCCTACGCGCCCGCGGAGCTGATGAAGCTGTGCCAGTCCAAAACGCTCAGCATTCTCCACCATGATCACCGTGGCATTCGGCACATTGATGCCAACCTCGATAACTGTTGTTGACACCAGGATCTGAATCTCATTCTTTGCAAATGCTCCCATGATCTCGTCTTTTTCTGCCTGTTTCATCCGCCCATGAAGCGCAGCGATCCGGATCTGGTCACCCATCTCACTTTGAAGAAGCTGTGCATAGTCAAGGACATTCTCCGCATCCATTGCCTCACTCTCTTCTACCATCGGACAGATCACATAGCACTGTCTTCCTTCGGCGACCTGCTTTTGCATAAAGCGGTAGGCAGTCGGCCGGTAACTGGTATCTACCACACAGTTCTTGATTGGCAGACGGTTTGCCGGAAGTTCATCAATCACCGAAATATCCAGATCCCCATATAAAATGATTGCCAGTGTTCGAGGAATCGGTGTCGCACTCATAACAAGAATATGAGGAATTTGTCCTTTTCCTGCAAGTGCCTCTCTCTGACGGACACCAAATCGGTGCTGTTCATCGGTAACAACAAGTGCCAGATTCTGGTATTCCACCTTCTCCTGGATCAGTGCATGGGTTCCCAGAACAATCTGCACTTCTCCCGCAGCAATCCTCTGATAAGCTTCCCTTTTTTCCTTTGCTGTCATCGACCCGGTCAGAAGCTCTGTTTTCACCGGAATCTGATACTCTTCCAGCATCTCTGTGATTGATTCGTAATGCTGCTTGGCCAGAACTTCTGTCGGAGCCATCATTGCGCCCTGATAACCGTTCAGTGCCGCCAGAAGAAGAGCCAGAAGCGCTACTATTGTCTTACCTGAGCCAACATCCCCCTGGATCAGGCGTGACATCACAAGTTTTCCGCACATCTCCTCCTGGATCTGTTCCCAGACTCTCTTCTGTGCTCCGGTCAGTTCATATGGCAGATTTGCAAGAAAGCGGTCGATTTCCGACCGCCTTTTTATCACAAATCCGTTTTCTGCACGCTCATTTCGCTCTCTCGTCCTGCGAAGAGCAAGCACGAAAATTAAAAATTCTTCAAATACAAGTCTCTCTCTTGCATGGTAAAATTCTGCCTTATCCAATGGAAAATGTATCCCGCGGATCGCATAGTTATACTCAGCCAGATGATATCGAAAGCGCAGATCTTTCGGTAGATCATCGGAGACGAGATCCAGATATTCCATCGCACCTTTAACCGCTTTTGCTACTGCATTGTTCGTCATACCGGCAGTTAACGGATAAATCGGCTGAAGAGTTCCGCACTTTTTATCGTAACTCTCCGGTGGTGAAAATAACTCTGGATGCTCCATAATCAGCTGATCCTTTTTGGAAACTACCCGTCCTCTTATGATAACCGGCATTCCTGGCTTCAATGAATTGCGCAGAAATGGCATCCGAAACCAGATCACCTTCAAAGTACCAGTCAGATCTTTTACGTATGCTGTCGTAATCTGCATACGCTTTCCTCCTCCAACCTGTACTCTTCCGTATATCACGCCTTTTACCGTGCTGATCTTTCCTTCTTCCAGCTCTCCTACGCTTACCGGCTCTTCATATACATCATATCCTCTGGGATAATAACGGAGCAGATCACCGATGGTAAAAATTCCCATCTTGTGAAACAGTTCCTCGGTTTTTGCCCCGATTCCTTTCAAGTTACGGATTTCTGACTGCTCATTCATAAGCCTATTCTACCGCCAGCACATAGTAGTAAATCGGCTGTCCGCCCATGTGTGCATCTACGTCCATATCCGGATATAATTCTTCAATCTCTGCTGTCAGCTTTTCTGCTTCTTCTTCGGAAACTTCTTCTCCATAATAGAGACTGATCAGTTCAGAATCATCATTTACCAGCTGTGCCAGCATGTCCTTTGTAGTGCCATCGACAGACTTGCCAACTGCAAGGATACCTGCATCACCAATTCCCATGATATCACCTTCATGGATTTCTTTATCATCGATGTGGGTATCCCGGACAGCATAAGTTACCTGACCTGTCTTTACACATTTGATTGCTTCCAGCATCGTCTCTTCATTTGTATCTACATCTTCTTCTGCATTGTAATTCAGAACTGCTGTGATTCCCTGCGGAACGGTCTTTGTCGGAATTACGATAATATCCTTGTCTTCTGTCAGATCACGCGCCTGATTTGCAGCCATTACAATATTCTTATTATTCGGAAGAATGTAAATATAGTCTGCATTTACATGATCGATCGCTGTCAGCATATCCTCCGTACTCGGGTTCATGGTCTGACCACCCTCGATAATGTAGTCCACGCCAAGTTCTTTGAAGATTTCATTTAATCCTTCTCCGATCGAAACAGCAATAAATCCGACTTTTTTACGTGGCTCTTTGGCTTTTTCTTTCTCTTTCTGGGCTGCTGCAAGCTTTTCTGCATCTTTGATCAGCTTTTCCTGATGCTCTTCACGCATATTATCAATCTTCATGCGGGATAACTGTCCATAAGTAAGTGCTTTCTGGATTGCAAGTCCCGGATCGTTCGTATGAACATGGATCTTAACAACGTCTTCATCAGCTACACATACGATAGAATCACCAATCGATTCCAGATAAGCCTTAAATTCTACTTCATCCTTATCTGTAAATTCTTTGTCCAGGAGAATAATAAATTCGGTACAGTATCCAAATTTGATATCCACTGTACTCTCAGTTTCAACCTTTGTTGCATTAACAGCCGGAGAAGCCGGTGCAAGTGCACTGTAGTCAATCTCTTTGCCGAGGAATGCATCATATGCCCCGCGCAGTACTTCCAGAAGTCCCTGTCCGCCGGAATCTACAACACCTGCCTCCTTTAATACCGGAAGCATATCCGGAGTCTTTGCCAGAACAGTCTCTGCCTCTTCAATCAGCTTCGGAAGAAATTCTTCCAGATCATCTGTCTCCTCTGCAAGTGTCTGAGCCTTTTCAGCCACCCCTTTTGCAACGGTAAGAATCGTACCTTCCTTCGGCTTCATAACAGCCTTATACGCTGTCTCTTTTGCACGTACAGCTGCTCTTGCAAGTGCAGGTACATCAATTTCACTTTCCGTCTTGATGGATTTTGTGAATCCACGAAGCAGCTGGGAAAGAATAACACCGGAGTTACCTCTTGCACCACGGAGAGAACCGGATGAAATTGCCTTAGCAAGAGAAGCCATATCCATGCCTTCCAGTGCAGTTACTTCTTTCGCTGCCGCCATAATTGTCATAGACATATTGGTTCCTGTATCACCATCCGGTACAGGGAACACGTTCAGTTCATTGATATATTCCTTTTTTGCTTCTATATTCTGTGCGCCTGCAAGAAACATCTTCGCAAGCAGTTCTACATCGATACTCTTTGTTGCCACAACAAGTTCCTCCTTAATTAGTCGATCACGCGGACGCCTTCGATATAGATGTTGATCTTATCGACGCTCATACCTGTAAATTCTTCAACTTTATACTTCACGTTGCTGATCAGATTGTCTGTTACTGCTGAAATACTTACTCCGTAAGCTACGATCACATGAAAATTAAGTGTAATCTTATTCTCATCAGAGATTCCAACCTGGATTCCCTTCGTAAGGCTTTCTTTTTTCAAAAGTTTTACCAGACCATCTTTCATGCTGACAGCTGCCATACCGACAATTCCAAAACATTCAACTGCTACAGATCCTGCATATTTTGCGATCACTTCCGGATCGATCGTGATGATTCCTAAATCAGTACTCATACTTCCCTTCATATGCCATCCTCCAATTCTCAAAATTCATATCAATAAATCTATTTTTAAACGTTGAAAATATTATACTCTATTTCCAATGCTTTTACAACCAATGCATCCTGAATGTACGGCAGCTCGCTTAACAGCTCACTGTCGTACATTCGCCAAATACAAATCCGGACAGATCCTTGTGCGAGCACAAATCTGTCCGGATTTGTATTTGGCTCATCATATACGCAAAAAACCGAAGCTTAAAAGCTTCGGTTCTCATCATTCCGCTCAGATTAAGCTCTTTCAACGCGTCCGGATTTCAGGCAGCTTGTACATACGTACATTTTCTGTGTTCCGCCGTTTTCCGTTTTAACTCTAACGGATTTTACGTTAGATTTCCACATCTTAGATGATCTTCTATGAGAGTGACTTACGTTATTTCCGAAATGAGCACCCTTTTCACAAATAGCACATTTAGCCATGATTGCACCTCCTAACGATCTGAAATGTCTGCTTACATATCTTGCAGACTCACAACAATAATTATTTTAACAGAAACTTTTAACAATTGCAAGTGTTATTTTCACTTTTATGCATTTTTTGTTTCTTCATTGTGTCCATAATAGCCCTCATACTTCTGTGAGCCATAATATTTGTTATAATATCCCTTCTGGTTCTTACGCTCTACCTTGTTAAGGACAACACCAAGAACGGAAACTCCCGAATTTTCCAGCTGGTCTTTTACATTCTGCACCAGACGGTATTTTGTCTTACCTGCTTCGACAACAATAATAGCGCCATCACTCTGCCGTCCAATGATTGCCGCATCAATAACAAGACCAAGCGGCGGGCAGTCAATGATAATATAATCATAGACATTCTTCATGGACTCCAACATACCGGTAAAACGTTTGGATTCCAGAAGCTCTGTCGGATTCGGAGCCTCCGGTCCGGAAAGAAGAATATGAAATTTCGGAATATTTGTCGCCATAATCACATCTGCAAGCACACACTGTCCGGAGAGGAAGTGTGACAGTCCTTTATCTGCACCGGTAATCTGAAGTTTCGATGTCATAACAGATTTCCGGATATCCGCATCAACAAGGATCACAGATTTTCCCATGTCTGCAATTG